>UMLM01006583.1_pt1 | contig 18174 bp, 10 predicted proteins | sample 1966571 | NCBI WGS metagenome assembly UMLM01 (sample SAMEA4836203, study PRJEB28245) | human gut metagenome | biome: gut microbiome; material: fecal sample | place: Denmark | collected 2008 | reverse complement strand
GATCGCTGCCTGCAGGGCCTCCAGGCTTTCCATCGTGTAGTCACCATCGAGGTAACCATTAGCGGCTTGGATCAATGCGTTCAGCTCTGTCTTGGAGACGATCTCCCACAGCTCCTGTGCCGCTTTGGTCATCGCCTTGTTCGCTGCCTTCAGCTCATCTGCGGTTGCGTCTCCACTGGCAAGCAGCTCTTCCGCTGCGGCAACTGCATCCTTCAGTGCCTGCACCTTGCCTGGGCGGAGTCCTTCTACATTGTTCAGGATATGTTCTTTGATGAAGTCGATCGTTGCCTGGACGTCTGCCCTTAAGACATCTTCGCTTTCGCCTGTGTTCAGGTCTGCCATCGCTTCGCTCAGATCGAGCATCGCGCTGACGAGCGTGGTCACGGATGCGTTGGTCGGATCATCGAGCAGTGCCTGTGCGGCAGCGATCAGCTCTGCCAGGGAAGCTTCCTGCATGGCATTTGCTTTGTCGACCACATTCTGCAATGCGTCGATGGCTGCTTTGCTCGCCTTGACCTGCAGAGCTGCCTTTGCGCCATTCAGCGCATTAGCGGCATTGTCGACTTCTTCCTGCGTTGCGCTCTCATCCGCTGCGATCGTCTTTGCCGTTTCCAGTGCGGAAGCGAGGACGTTCCAGCTGTTCGTCGTGTAATCTTCGCCATCCAGTGCTTCTGCCGCGGCGATGGCTTCATTCAATGCGCTCTTGTCGATCTCTGCGGCCGGCGCGGTGATGCGCAGTTCGGCGCCGCTGCCATAATCACCGATGGTATCGGTTGCCTGCAGCCGGATATTGGTCGCATGCTGCGGTTCAAAGGCGGCTGCCTTCCAGGTGGCGCTGCCTTTCCATCTTCCTTCGCTGACCTTGGTCCATGTCTCGCCCTCGTCGTTGCTCAGCCAGATCTCATAGCCTAAGATCGTCCCGTTCGTTCCGACCTTGCGCGGAAGATAGCGCAGACCGTCGATGAGCGTGGAGCGCTCCAAGGCGATCTCCACCCAGCGTTTTTCCATCGGGGTGCCGCCGTAGACCGTATGCCAGATGGTGCTTTCGTCATCGTCCAGCAGATTGGAGGCGGGACCTTCGACGCCGCTGTCTGCGTGCTCTGATCCGGCGCTGGCCTGCATGTCTGCAGTCGGCAGATCGTATTTGTCAGTAGTGGGATCCTTAGCGTCCAGGTCCACCCACATCGTGTATTCATCCATCCAGACATCGTTCAGATAATCGCGCACGCGGATCTCTATGCCATCGTCATATACATTGACCTGATAGCCGATCTGTGCCTGTGCATCTCCATAGGAGGAGTACCAGAAACAAGGCACATCGACCACATGACCGAAATCGCGGTCAAAGACATCTGCCAGATCGATGCCGTTGTGGACATGTCCGGTGAAGATGACGGCCTGCGGATGATCGCGCAGGACTTCCTTCAGCTTTTCTTCACTTTCACCGCCGATCCAGTCGAGCTCCTCGTGATCGGCCGTTCCCTGGAACGTCTGGTGGATCTGGATGAAGATCGGCTGATCAGGATCGCTGCCCTCGAGCACGGTATCCAGCCAGCTGATCTGTGCGTCAGAGAGATAGGCCTGATCCTTCAGGTCTTCTTCGGTATTCAGGGTGATGAAGTGATATCCATCGATCCATTGATCAAAATACAGCTGTCCCTCCGGCACATCGCCCATATATTTCTGATTGTGTTCCAGATATCGCTCTTTGAATGGATTGGTGCCTGCCTGACAGGTCGGGATGCGCAGGCCGGCCTCATTGCGGTCTTCGCTGCTGCACAGCCATCTGACATCATGATTGCCCAGCGCGACCATCGGATAAGTGCTGGCATGCCGATCGATGATGTCAAAGAACGCGTCATATTGGGCTGCCGACCCGGAGTTGGTGATGTCGCCCGGGAACAAGATGGCTGAACTGTCTGGATCCATGACCTGGATGTCCTGCAGGGCATCGATGAGGTTAGCGTTGGTGTCGACGCTGTCTTCGCTGCCGTTGACGTGCACGTCGCTGAGCACCTCAAAGGAGATGATCGGGTCTTCGTGCGTGGAGGCAAAGGTCTCATATGCGATGTTCAGCCGGTCCAGGATGGCGCGCATTTCCTCTGGTGCAGCTTGATCTGCGGCTTCGTGCGCCTGATCGATCGCCTTCTGGAAGGCATCGGCACGCTCTTTGGTGCAGGTGCCTGCGGATAGTGCGTCATCCAGGATCTGCTGCATCTGTTCGATCTGCATCGGCACACTGTCCGCATAGTACAGCTCGCTTCGCTCTTCGCTGCTGATCAGCCGCTTGTAGACACGCAGTTCATCCACCGTCACATCATCCATCCCATATCGTTTTTCTCCGTCTGCGCCCAGCACGAGATCGGTGTAGTCGATCGTGCTGCCTAGTGTGTCGCTGATGGATGCGCTGCCGGCTTCTTCATTATCCACCCAGGCGGTCATGTTGCCGTTGCGGTCAAAGCCGATGACGATGAAATGCCATGTGTCATCGTTGGCGCCCAGGCCGTAAATGTCGTCTCTGCCATGGCCCTGAGCGGTGTAATTGACACGCAGGCCGTTGGTGAAGTTGCCGACCGTGAATCCTTGATTGGATCCGGATGTCCAGTCTTTGTTGGACAGCAGCGCGCCTTCGCTGGCGCCGCCCTGTGCAGAGCGATACCAGAATGCGAGCGTGAAGTCCTCTGTGCCAAAGCGCAGATCTTCCGCTTGCCCGAAATTGACATACTGCTGCGCGGTTTCGGTGCTGCTGCCGTTGTCATTGACGATATGGATGGCTTTGCCAGATACGCCGCTGACATATTCCACTTCGCCATGCACGGAACCATGGTTGGCGCGTCCGCTTTCATCCTTGGCGTCTTCCTCATCGAAGCTGGCATGGAGCATGAGGCCGTCGACGATTTCCGGCATGCCTTCCTGCAGCTCTTCCATCTTTTCATTTACGACACTGATTGCGGCCATGATCGCGTCATGATCTTCGCCATCCTGCAGGGCCTGGGCATCAGTGACCGCGTCCTCCAGTGCCTTGATCTTGTCTGGATCGAAGAACGTATAGTGCTTTGCGTTTTCTGCCAGTTCTGAGCCGCGGGCGATGGTATAGGCGAGCAGATCTTGCGCATACCGCAGCGGCAGGCTGTCTGGATCTTGCAGGCCTTTGTAGACGTGCAGTTCATCGATGAGGGCATCGTTGAGCCCGTTGCAGAAATAGCCGTCTGCGCCCACGACGAAATTGGTGACGTCGATGGAGCGGCCAGCATCGGCAGAGATATCTGCGCTGACGCTCTGTACCCCGTCCATGTAACTGGTCATCTGCCCGTCGCGATCGAAATTGATGACCATGAAATGCCATTCGCCGTCAATCGGAGAGATGCCATACAGATCGCGCCGGCTGCTTCCTTGAGCGGTGAAGTTGACGCGGAAGCCATTGTCGAACTTTCCCACGGTGAAGCCCTGATTGGATCCGGATGACCAGTCTTTGTTGGAGATGAGCGCACCGCCTGAGGATTCGCCGTTATCTGATCTGACCCAGTAGGTCAGGCTGAAGTCTTCGCTGCCGAATTTCAAATCGCTTCGGTTGCCGAAGTCGACGTATTGTTCGGCCTTTGCTGAGGTGCTGCCATTTTCGTTGACGATGTGCAGGGCGCTGCCGCGGATGCCTTCCACGTATTCCACATCGCCCTGCGCGCTGCCGTGGTTTCCCCGGCCGCTGCTGTCTTCACTGTTTCCGTCAAAGGCTGCGTAAAGCACTTCGCCGTCTTCCGGCAGCGGCTCGCTGATCTGGCTGTGGACCTCTTCATAAAGATCGCGGATCTGCTCGGCGCTCTTGGCGGAGGTGAAGATCTTCACTTCGTCGATCACGCTGTCCAGCAGGGCGTTGCGCAGATAGCCGTCAGCGCCGATGACCAGCGAACCGATATCGACGCTCTTGCCTGCGAAGGCGGAGATGTCCGATGTGGAAACGAGCGCGCCGTCGGTGTAGGCGCTCATCAGGCCGTCACGGTCAAAGGTGACGGCGCTGTGGTGCCACTGCCCGTCCACCGGCGTGAAGTAGATGTCCTTCCTGGTGCCGTCAAAGGCCAGGTTGACACGCAGCTCGTCGGTAAAGCTGCCGATGGCAAAGCCGTCGTTGCTTCCGGAATTGTAATCTTTGGCGGAGATGACGGCGCCTCCGCTCTCATTGCCGGTGCTGCTCTGATACCAGAAGGAGATCGTGAAATCCTCTGCGCCCAGCTGGATCTGATCGCCCAGGTCGATATAGGATACGGCATCGGCAGAGCTGCTGCCTTCAGGGTTGACGATATGCGCGCCTTTTCCCAGGACGCCTTCATCATAAGTGACATTGACCGCATTCCCGTCATGACCGCTGCCGCTTTGGTCCATGGCATTGCCTGCGTCGAAGTTGAGGTACAAGACTTCGTCATCTCCAGCATCGTAAAGCCGCTGGATGTCTTCCTCCTGCAGCAGTCCGCTGTATACATATAATTCGTCGATGGAGCTGTCGAGCAGCGCATAACTGCCGTTGCAGTCGGCGCCGATGCTCATGGTCGAAAAATCGATGGGTTTTCTGGCATCATCGGAGATGTCGGTCTGCTTGACGAGCTCTCCGTCCCGCCATGCGCTCATCATGCCGTCTCGATCATAGGTCACCGCGATATGGTGCCATGCGCCATCGATCGATGAGACATCATACAGATCGTGGCGGGAACCTTCCTGCGGGGTGAAGTTGGCGCGGACATTGGAGGTAAAGCTGCCCAGGGCAAACCCGTCATTGCCTCCGCTGGCATAGTCCTTGTTGGTGATGATCGCTCCGCCGTCCTCTGTTCCGCTGCTGCTTTTATACCACAGGGAAATGGAGAAATCATCGCTGCCCAGCTGCAGTGATCCTGCCTCTGGGAACTGCAGGTAATTCTCTCCCGCAGCCGAGCTGCTGCCGTGTTCATTGGTGATGTGCAGGGCTTTTCCGCTGACGCCTTGCACATAGTCCATCGTGCCGTGTACGACGGCTTCGTTTGCATGAGCGCTGCTGTCTGTCACATTGTCCTCAAAAGACAGATGCAGCAGCTCCTGCAAGGTGGTCTCACTGCGTTCTGCAGCTTGCAGCGGCAAGCCGCTCAGCCCCATGCAGATCGACAGGGCCGCAGCAGTGAACTTCTTCAATATCATATAGATCCTCCTTTCTTTCTGTTCTGTTTAGGCAGATAGCCAGAGCAGACGACTGTCTTTATCATATCATCAGGATAATTGTAATATCTTGTCAATTGTTGTATTTTTGTGACATTGCCATCCGTTCCTGTACAGTTCGACCAGAGCAAGCGATCCGGTTTCCGGATGAACAGACGGTAATTTTCAGATTCCTCATATTGAGATGACAAAGGGTTAGTGGTATGATAGATTCGATTTTTCAGGGATCGCAAGACAGGGGAGCATGATATGAATATTGTAGAGAAATATGGCGGAACGAGCGTCGGAACGATCGAACAGATCACCGCGATCGCGCAGCATGTCAAGGAAATGAAGGAAGAGGGGCATCAGCTGGTCGTCGTGGCCAGCGCGATGGGCAAGACGACCAATCAGTTGATCGCCATGGCCAATCAGATCTCGGACCGGGTCAACAAACGAGAGCTGGACTCACTGCTTTCCACCGGAGAACAGCGCACGGTCACGCTGCTGGCGATGGCCATCGATGCGCTGGGCATCCCGGCCATATCCTTGACCGGTTATCAGTGCGGCTTCATCACGAGCCATCACCATGCGCATGCGCGGATCAAGGACATCAACATCGATAACCTCAAACGCCATCTCGATGAGGGGAAGGTCGTCGTCGTGGCAGGATTCCAGGGCGCGACGGAAAATGGAGAGATCACGACGCTGGGCCGCGGCGGCAGCGATACGACCGCAGTGGCGCTTGCGGCGAAGCTGGGCTGGGAATGCCACATCTACACCGATGTCAACGGCGTGTATACGATCGATCCCAGGCTGTATCGTCATGCGCGGCTGCTTAAGGAGATCACCTACAATGAGATGATGCAGATGGCATGCCTGGGGGCGGGCGTGCTGGAGACACGCAGCGTAGAGCTGGCCAGCAAATACAATGTCCCGCTGTTTCTGGGACGCGCGCTGGAAAAAGACAAGAGCAGGGGGACATGGATTATGGAACAGACGAGACATCTTGAGGATATGCCGATCACCGGCATCAGCATCAAGGAAGATTATGCGATCATGCGGGTCAATGATCTGCCGACCGACGGCGTGTTCATCGGAAAGCTGTTTCAGCTGATCGCGGAGATGAACATCAACCTGGATACGATCTCTCAGCAGCTCAGCGAGGAAGGAAGGGTGAACTTTTCCTTTTACTGCAGCGAAGAGCAGAGCGATCAGATCTTAGAGAATACGGACCGCTTGGGCAGCGAGTATCCGATCCACCGCATGCTGGGCTTCATCAAGCTCTCGGTCATCGGCGTGGGCATCTCCACACACAGCGGCATCGCGTCCAAGGTGCTCAATACGCTGAATGCCAACGGGATCCGTTATTATATGATCACATCCAGCGAGATCTCCATCTCGCTGACGATCGAGAAAAAAGATAAGGAAAAGGCGGTCGAGGTGCTCGGCAAGGCATTCGACCTTTAAGCGCGGACAAACGCTGGCCATGCAGGCCGCGGCATGCGCTTGATCCGGAATCAGACAGAACGCACAGGCACAGACGAAGGTCAAGGGATCGCTGTGCGTTTTTTCGGATACAGGATAAAGGAAAGGCGGGAGATGATGCGCTCACTGTCTCAGGCAGAGCCGGGAAGAAGCTATACCATCAAATGGATATTTGCCTCAGATGAGGCCATGACGTTCATGCAGGAGCATCATATCGAGGAAGGCAGCAGCGTACAGCTGATCCAGCGCTGCATGCACGGCGTCATCATCAAGGTGCAGGGGCACTGTTTCGCCATCGGGGATGAGATCGCGGATCAGATCAAGGTATGATGATCAGACGCTGCGCGCAGGGATGATCGGATGAGGAGGACAAGATGAAAGAAAATCGTTATGACGACCAGGAATTTTTCGATCGATATGCAGAGATGGCGCGTTCCCACAAAGGCCTGAGCGGCGCTGGGGAATGGCCTGTGCTCAAGGAGATGCTGCCGGATCTGCAAGGCTGCCGCATGCTCGATCTGGGCTGCGGTTATGGCTGGCACTGCCGTTATGCTGTCGACCAGGGCGCCTCTGCCATGGTCGGCATCGACATCTCCGAACGGATGCTGCAGAAGGCGAAACAGCTGGGCGATGATCCGCGCATCACCTATGTGCGGACAGCCATGGAGGATGTATGCTTTCCGCCTGAAAGCTTCGATGTGGTGATCAGCTCCCTGGCATTTCATTATGTGGAGGATCTGCAGCCGCTGTTTCGCGCCGTTTTCCGCATGCTCGCTCCTGGTGGGAAGTTTGTCTTCAGCTGTGAGCATCCCCTGTTCACCGCATACGGTTCTCAGGACTGGTATCATGATGAGCAAGGAAACATCCTGCATTTTCCTGTCGATCACTATTTTATGGAAGGGAAGAGAGATGCGCTGTTCCTGGGAGAACAGGTGATCAAATACCATCATACGCTGAGTGCTTATCTGCATGGGCTTCGTCAGGCCGGCTTCAACCTGAATGATGTGCAGGAGCCGATGCCCACGCCGCAGATGATCGCGGAAGACGAAGAGATGCGCAATGAGCTTCGCCGCCCGATGATGCTGATCGTCTCTGCGGAAAAGCCGCGATAAAGAAACTGCCCTGGACCATGGGCGGTCTGATGGGCAGATCCCGGTATCCAAGGCAGTAGTTCAGCAGGCGGGCCGTACGCTTTCGTCCAGCACATCGAGCAGCCGCTGGGTGCTGTCTGCGGTTGACTGATGCATCCCTGCAGCGAGGATGATGCTGATGCGCTGCAGGGTCAGGTCATAGAAATGCTTTTCGCTTTCTGGAAGCTTTCGGCCGGAGGCTTCGGCGCTCATCTTGTCCGCATGCATCGTCTTCAGCAAGGACAGCCATGCGACGATATCGTTCTGCTCCAGGACGCTCTTGCAGCTGCGGGCGATGGCGTTGCGCGTGATCTTCTGCATCGGCAGCTTCTGCAGATGGTCCATCCGGTTTTCGACAGGGACCTGGTACTGACAGTGATCCGATTCCAGAGAGTCCAGCAAGTAGCAGGACCGCCCGTCCACGTTGATGATGCAGCGTATCTTGGCCAGCATCAGACGGTACAATACAGTTTCGTCTTGTTCAAATTTCATGGGAACCTCCTGAAAGAAAAGAGGTGTTTCACGGCGTGCGGCACACGGGTGAAACACTTGCTGTACTTATATTTTATCATGTTCAAAAAAAGCGTGTAAGCATTTTTTTTGCGTCGTCTTGCATGATCTGCACGCTGCACAGGATCATATCGAAGGAAAAAGCAGCTGAGCTTGATCGCAGAGATGATGGCTTTCGCAGTTGTGTTCAAGAATATCTTCATCTCCTGCGTAAACGCAAACGGGATGGCTTTCCGATCTGAAAAAAAGGCCAGAGACCGTGCTGACCGCTCTTGTGAAGCGGGCAGACAAATGATCTCTGGTCTTTCATCGGAAATGAGTCTGATCTGGGAAAATCAAATCAGCTGCTCGATGCATTGGCCGCAGCGAAGGCCGTTGAGCAGTTCTCGGATACAGGCGTCATACAGCGCAAACAGGCGGCGGGCCGCGGAAGGATAGCGATAGACTTTCCAGTATCCCATCATCACGCATTCGCGCTGTTCGATGAATCCTTCCACATCATACAGCGGATAGCCCAGGAAGACGCCGATCTCGTGAGGATAGCCTTCTGCTTCATCCAGCCGGCGGTCCAGATGATCCAGGATCTCGCTCAGGCCAAGCGAAGGATAGCTGTAGCGCTGAAGGAAGACACGGACATCTTCGCGCTGAAGCAGCAAAGACAGCCGGCGCCGGCGATAGACAAATACGGTCACTCGCTCTTTGTTCTGCTGAAACAGCCGCAGGCAGATCCCTTTCTTCTCTAACTTTTCATGATAGAGAGCAAGCGTCGCATGAAGATCTTCAAAAGCGTCTTTTTCCACATGGAACATGTTGGATGCCTTGCGGTTCTTCAATACCGGCGCGCAGTGAAGGGCGAGCAGCCGCTCAAACTGGCGTTCGTCTGCACACATGACTTACAGAGAAGCGAGCTTTTCCTTGATGGCCGCAATGTCTTCCGGTGTGCCGGCGTTCTCCACCTTATACAGACATTCGACATCATGCTCTTCCGCGATCTTGTCACCGGCCAGACAGTAGGCTTCTCCATAGCCGGTATCTCCAGAGACGACGACCCCTTTCAGGAACATGGCGTTTCCAGCTAAGAATGCCTCTACCTCTGCGGGCACATCACCATATCCGTCCGTATAAGTGAACAGCACATAATCTTCCGCAAGCGTCTCGTTTCCGCTGTCGATGCGCACGGATTCCATGTCCAGCTGTGCAACGATAGATTCGACATTTCCCGTTCTTGATGCGTATGCGATCTTCATTCGATTACCTCCTCGGTTAGCTATAACTAACTTATGCATCTAACTTACCATCGATTGCTCGATCCGTCAAGACGCAGATGTCCAAAAAGTTAACATAAGCTAACTGAAAAAAGCAGGATGCCGGAGATTCACTTCAGCGGCACACTGGCATGAATCATGGTATAATATCTGCCTGTGAAGGGGGTAGACATATGAAGATCATGAGAAAATTTATCCGGTATTATCGTCCATACTGGAAAGTATTTCTGTTCGATATGATCTGCGCGATGGGCATCAGCGTCATCGACCTGGCTTTTCCGCAGATCCTGAATTATCTGAATGCCACGCTGTATCTGGAAAGTGCAGAGCAGATCAAAGATGCCATCGTGGTGTTGCTGGTGATCCTGCTGGTGATGTATACGGTACGGGCGCTGTGCAAATATTATGTGTCCGCGCAGGGACATATCATGGGTGCCATGATGGAGAGGGACATGCGCAAGGAACTGTTCGATCAGTATGAACGCCTGTCCTTTTCCTATTATGATCGAAACAATACCGGCGAGATGATGAGCAGGCTGGTCAGCGATCTGTTTGATATCTGTGAATTTGCGCACCATGGTCCGGAGAATGTGTTCATCTCATTATTGAAGATCATCGGTTCTTTTATCCTGCTCATGTATATCCATGTGCCGCTGACGATCCTGTTGATGATCGTGACGATAGGCATGCTGCTGTTTTCTCTGCGGCAGAATCGCCGGATGCAGGAGACGTTCATGGAAAACCGCCGCAAGATCGCCGGCGTCAACGCTTCGCTGCAGGATACGCTTGCCGGCATCCGGGTCGTGAAGTCGTTTGCGAATGAACAGATCGAGCAGCAGAAATTCGCCCGCAGCAATGAGCATTATCTGACCAGCAAGATCAATAATTATCATTGCATGGGCCGCTTCCAGGGCGGAAACAACTTCTTTCAGGGACTGCTTTATGTCACGATCTTGGTCGGCGGCGCCTGGTTCATCGCCCAGGGCACGCTGGAGCCGGTGGCGTTGGCGACCTATGCGCTGTATATCAATATTTTCGTATCGCCGATCGAAGTGCTCGTCGAATTTACGGAGATGCTGCAGAAAGGATATTCCGGCTTCAAGCGGTTCAATGAAGTCATGGAGACACAGCCGGATATCGTGGATGCGCCAGACAGCGAAGAGCTGCGTGAAGTGAACGGCGTGATCGACTATCAGGATGTCTGCTTCAGCTATACGGAAAATGAGACGGTCCTGGATCATATCAACATCCATATCGATGCCGGCCGTTCCATCGCCCTGGTCGGCCCCAGCGGCGGTGGAAAGACGACGATCTGCTCGCTTCTGCCGCGGTTTTATGATGTGAACAGCGGAAGCATCAAGATCGACGGAAAAGATATCCGCGGACTGACGCTGGAATCGCTGCGGCGTGCCATCGGCATCGTTCAGCAGGATGTCTATCTGTTCGCCGGCACGATCCGGGAAAATATCGCCTATGGCCGGCCAGGTGCAAGCGATGAGGAGATCATCGACGCGGCGAAGAAAGCCAACATCCATGAATTCATCATGTCGCTTCCGGATGGGTACGACACCTATGCCGGAGAGCGCGGCGCACGGCTCAGCGGCGGCCAGAAGCAGCGGATCTCCATTGCCCGCGTGTTCTTGAAGGATCCTAAGATCCTGATCCTGGACGAAGCCACCAGCGCATTGGACAACGAGAGCGAACGGCATATCCAGAAAAGCCTGGAAGAGCTGGCCAAGAACCGGACATGCATCACCATCGCACACCGTCTGTCCACCATCCGCAATGCCGATGAGATCATCGTGATCGGAGAAAACGGCATTGAAGAACGCGGTACACATCAGGAACTGATCGACAAAAACAACATCTACGCCAGATATTACCGGCTCCAGTTCGAGGGGCTGGAAGAGTAAACGGACAGGCACGGCCTCATCAGGCTGTGCCTGTCTTTTACTGAAGCATAGACAATGTATATTTTCATCAAGTATGATTTGTTCTATAATGATTTTAGATATTGTTTACTTGGAGGATCATATGAATCAATTAGTATTGGGATTAGATATCGGTATCACATCAGTCGGATATGGTGTGATAGACATGGAAAGCAATGATTTTGTCGATTATGGAGTAAGGCTGTTTAAAGAAGGAACGGCAGAAGATAATGAGAAAAGGCGAACAGCCAGAAGCAGGAGAAGGCTATTGTCGAGACGCCATACGAGAATAGAAGACATGAAGAAACTGCTGAAACAGTATGGCATCATCGATGAAGATTATCGCCCTCTTCCTCATGTCTATGAATTGAGGATGAAAGGGCTGACACAGAAGCTGAGCAATGATGAGCTTGCTTCGGCTATCCTGCATTTGGTCAAACATAGAGGCAGCAGTATCGAAACAGTGGATGACAATGAAGAAGGCGCAAAGGAAACAGAGAAAGCGAAAGAAGTGCTGGGGAAAAATGCGAAGCTGCTGGCAGAAGGAAAGTTTGTCTGCGAAGTGCAATATGCCCGTCTGCAGGAAGGGGGAAGCGTCCGCGGACATGACAATAATTTCAAGACGAAGGATTATGTCGCAGAAGCGGAAGAAATACTGCGACATCAGGATATCGATGAAACGCTGAAGAAAAAGATCATCCTGATGATCCAGCGAAAAAGAGCGTATTATGAAGGACCGGGAAGCGAAAAATCTCCGACCCCGTATGGACGCTTTATCTTGGAGGATGGCAAGATCAAGCAGATCGACCTGATCGAAAAGATGATCGGACGCTGCTCTGTCTTTCCTGATGAGCTGCGTGCTCCGAAATTATCGATCAGCGCGGAATTGTTCAATTTTCTCAATGATTTGAACAATCTGACGATAAAAGAAGAAAAGATCACACCGGAACAAAAAGCAGAAGTGCTCCAGCATATCAGCAAAAAGGGAAACATCACCTTTAAGCAGTTGTTGAAAAAATTGAATGTCGATCAGGAAGATGTGCATGGATATCGGATCGATAAAAACGGGAAGCCGCTTCTGACTGAATTTAAAGGATATAAGAAACTGAGATCTATATTTGAAGGAGCAGGGGAGAGCGTATCACTGGAAGACGTTGAATTGCTTGACAAGGTGATGGAGATCGTCACGAAGTGCAAGGGGATCGAAGAGCGGAAACAGGCCTTGCAAAAGCTTGGTTTGACGTCATCGGTGATCGAACCGCTTTCTGAACTGACGGGGATCACAGGGTATCATGCCCTTTCGTTCAAGGCGCTGCGGATGTTGAATCAGGAGATGTACCAGTCCGATCGGAATCAGATGCAGCTTTTGCACGAGATGAAGCTGTTTGATCAGCAGCGCAAATCTCACAAAGGGGAAAAGAACATCACGGCTGATGATGAGGCCATTCTTTCTCCTGTAGCCAGAAGAGCTCAGCATGAAGCGTTTAAAGTGGTCAATCAGCTCCGCCGGATCTATGGTGAATTCGATTCTATCGTGGTGGAGATGACGCGCGAAAAGAATTCCAGCGAACATCGGAAAAATATCCAGGAGAGGCAGAAATATTTCGAAAGCAGAAATAAAAAGGTCGATGAGTTGCTGAGCGATCGAGGTCTGGATCCTGAAAAAGTCAATGGGAAGACAAAGCTGAAGATCCGTTTGTATCAGGAGCAGGATGGCAAGAGCGCTTATACTTTGCAGCCGCTTGATCTTGACCGGATCATCAAAGATCAGACATATACAGAAATCGATCATATCATCCCTGTCTCGATCTCGCTGGATGATTCCCAGAACAATAAGGTGCTGATCACACGGACCGAAAACCAATTGAAAGGCAACCTCACGCCGCTGGGCGCTTATCAGAAAGGAAGATTTGCTGGCTTGAACTGTACGATGTCGCATTACATCGAAACCGTAAAAGGGATGAAGAACATCAGCAGCAAAAAGCGCAGAAACCTTTTGTTCAGTGAGGACATCACAAAATACAGCGTCATTCAGCAGTTCATCAACAGAAATCTGGTGGATACCAGCTATGCTTGTCGTGTCGTATTGAATACGTTGAGCGATTATTTCAAAGATAATGGAATAGATACGAAGGTACATACGATAAATGGCCGCTTGACAGATAAATTCCGTCAACAGATCAATCTGCCCAAAGACCGTGATGAAGATTATCTGCATCATGCGATCGATGCGCTGATCGTAGCCTCCATCAAAAAACTCAACCTGTTGAAAGGGTATCTTTCTCAGTTCACCTTGGATGAGATGTATGATGAGAAGACCGGGGAGATAAAAGAAATACCGGGAGAAGAATCATTCTTTGACCCTGCGTATATCAGATACATCAGTGATCTGAAGACGATATATCAGCAAAGCAGCCAGTATTATCGCGGAATCATCGACAGATCGATCACGGCCTATCCGCCGATCAAGATTTCCCATAAGATCGATACGAAGCCAAATCGCCAAGTGTCCGATGAAACGATCTACAGTACCCGAGAACTGGATGGTAAGGAGATGATCATTCAGAAATACAAAGATATTTATGATCCTAAATTCAAAGCGCTGACGCAAGATATCTTGAATAGAAAAGCTGAGAAGTATCTGATGGCCAGAAACGACCCGAAAACTTTTGAATCGATCGCTGAGATCATCAGGCATCATTATGAACAGTTAAAAGATTCGAAAGATCATTACAAAGTGAAAAGCGGAATAATAGAGTTAGTTGGTGAAAATCCGCTGACTGCATATAAGGAAGAGTTTGGGCCGGTTAAAAAATATTCGAAAAAAGGAAACGGACCGGCGATCACTTCGATGAAATATGCCGAAAAAGAGTTAGGTGTCCATATCGATATTAGCCAAAATTACCAATCTGATCATAAGCGAGTGTTTTTGAAGAAACTTGCTTCATATCGTATCGATTTTTATCAGTGCAGCGATGGAAAATATCGCTTTGTGACCATACGGTACAAAGATGTTTTTTACAAAGCAGAAAAACAGAAATATGTCATTGACAGAGAACGGTATCTGCAGGAAAAAGCCCGCAAGAAAATTGACGATAAGGCAAAATTTGTCTGCTCGGTGCATAGGGATGAACTGATTGGCATCACTAAAAAATACGGAGCAAAATTCATTTATGATGGATCGAAAGAAAATGGTGGGGATGTGCTGTATCATGATGGGATTCATCCGGAGATTTTGAAGTTTACTGCAATATATGATGATGAAAAAAATCAAATTGAAGTAAAACCAATATATACTTATTATAAGGATCAGTTACCGGTTACTTTGACCACTATTGTAAATTTACAAAAATTTGCGACTGATGTATTGGGTAATCTGTATGAAGTCAAACAAAATGTCTTGAAAATGGAGTTTGAATAAGGTAAGATAATAGTGGTCATATTCTAGCAAAAAACCACATGACCTAACAAAACAAGGGTTTATCCCGGATTCGGCTCTTCGGAGCCTTTTCTTTTTATATTTACATGGGACATCGGGTCATTTATGTGGAAAAGTGTGAGTATCTTCATCTGTATCTTGATAATCTGAAAGTGGAGATCAAGGGAAATGATATCTTGTTTCCTATTGCAGATATTCAGATACTGGTTATCGATAATTATAAATCAAATATGAGCGTACCTTTGATCAACAAACTGACAGAACACAACGTCTGTACGATTTTATGCGGAGTGGATCATTTGCCTAAGAGCTATATTTTGCCCATGAACGGACATTTTTCGGCCAGTGGCAATATTGAAAAGCAGATAGCGTGGAAGCCCGAACGTAAAGGGGAGCTTCATGCACAAATCGTCAAGCATAAGATCCTAAATCAAATAGAGATTTTAAAGCAAAATGCCAAAAGCAGTGATGTGACGAAAAAACTATATGAATTTTCAGACTCAGTTTCTTTTGATGATAAAACAAATCGTGAAGGCCTTGCCGCAAAGATGTATTTTCGTGAATTATTTGGCGATGATTTTATTCGTTTTGATGAAGATGTCATCAATGCGGGTTTAAATTATGGTTACAGCATATTCCGATCATTGATTACTTCGATCATCGTTGCTAAAGGATATCTTCCCAATCTTGGCATATTCCACAAGGGAAAACAGAATATGTTTAATCTGAGCGATGATGTCATCGAGGTCTTTCGTCCAATAGTGGATCACTATGTATACACCAACATGCGGGAAGATCTGTTTTTTAAGCAGCAGCATAAAGAAAACTTGATCCAATTGACCAACAAAAGAGTAATGATCGATGAGCGAAAACAGACAATCAGCAATGCGATCAATGTGTATTTGGATTCGATCTTCCATTTTCTTGACCATACCGAAGAGAAATTGCTGTTTCCACAGCCTGTGATTTATGATCTATGACTTTATGAGGTTAATACTATTTTTTGATCTCCCAGTAATGACGAAGACCGACAGAAGAAATTATGCATTATTTCGCAAGTATTTGATTCAAAACGGATATATGATGATGCAGTTTTCTGTATATTGCAAGATTTTTGCGAATCGTGATGCTGCAGTAAAACATGCGGCCATGTTGTATCGGAATATTCCGCCAAAAGGACAAATACGTCTTTTGTTGGTAACGGAAAAGCAGTACGCTAAAATAGAGATTATTTCCGGAGGGAAGTCATTGCAGGAGGAAATCGTAAATAGCGAATCTTTCATTAAGATATGAATAATTCATTAAGATATGAATAAGATGACAGTTTCGGACGGAATGAGAAAATGGGAGTTTTTGATTGATCGGGTCAAGTTTATCGTAGGAAGCAATCAGAAAGAACGTCATCAGATTCATCAAGCGCTTCGTCTTCTGCAAAGCAAAAGTGAAAGTGAATGGCGAAAGGAAACGCATAGCGAAGCCTCTCTTTTGATCGATGATGAACAGCTTGCGTTAAAAAAAGTGAATTTTTTTGAAGTGAACTTGAACTTTTCTATTGTTGAAGATTGTAAGATGACTGCTAAGTCACTGATACAAAGATATTTGGAAATTAAACTAGGCAATTCAGAGATTCAAGAGACCGTAAATACATTGGAAATCCTTTTTCAAGCACTGGCTGAAGAAGTCAGTGATGAAGATGTGATCAAATTGATATTTGATGGCATAAATGGAAGATCATTGCTTAAATTAATGAAACCATATTATATTGAGGAGTATCAGAAAGATGAATTCGATCTTACCTACGATGAACTGATTTTATTACAATTGAAATTGATACAGTATATAATAGACGCTGAAGTTTCAAAAGAAAAGAATTTAGTGATCATGCAGATTCCAATGCTCACCGAGTCTTTGGTAGAGCGGATTTATAAGATGAATCACTGTCTGGTTATTGCTTTTACGGACGAAATTACGGAGAATATGCATATGGATGATTTATATATTGTGGAGCAGGATAAAGTAGATGCTGCAGATGTAGAATCATTGTTTTATGAGATTGAGAATAAAACAGGAAGGCTGTATTCGCTTGAGGAGTTAAAGACTATAATGGAAAAATGTATTCGTGAACAGTACGCTCAACGCACATTTGATTTAATTCATACGATTACTCACACTTCATCAGAATAATTTTCTATCTAAAGTTGCAGGACTAGTCAAATATCAGTAAAAGTGCTATGATATTTGAGGTTTTGTTACCATATGGTTTTTTGCTAGAATATAACCAGCGCGCCATCGGCCGTTGTCCATGCTTTGTTTTGTTACCATATGGTTTTTTGCTAGAATATAACCTTCTATAGGGTCATCTATACGAGCGCTATGTTTTGTTACCATATGGTTTTTTGCTAGAATATAACAGAATTCGGAAACTGGAACAACTCCGCAGGGTTTTGTTACCATATGGTTTTTTGCTAGAATATAACTCAGGCAGGGGCAGCTGATCGGCCACACGGGTTTTGTTACCATATGGTTTTTTGCTAGAATATAACTGATCCTCGTGAGGGATCCCGAGCCGGTTAGTTTTGTTACCATATGGTTTTTTGCTAGAATATAACTTGCAAGTCATTCTATACGATATATCACGTGTTTTGTTACCATATGGTTTTTTGCTAGAATATAACGCGCGAAGATACAACTGTTTCGCGGGATGTGTTTTGTTACCATATGGTTTTTTGCTAGAATATAACGTTACCTTCTTGATGTAACTGTGCCCACTGGTTTTGTTACCATATGGTTTTTTTGCTAGAATATAACCGAATCATGATACAGCCGTCGCGGTGATGGGTTTTGTTACCATATGGTTTTTTGCTAGAATATAACGATCGGCGGAAGCGGATATGCAAGGGAGATGTTTTGTTACCATATGGTTTTTTGCTAGAATATAACGCGCAAAGCGCAATTGCGCTTGTACTACAGGTTTTGTTACCACATGGTTTTTTGCTAGAATATAACCAAGCGGAACGCTGCCAATGACGTGCTTATGTTTTGTTACCATATGGTTTTTTGCTAGAATATAACCCGCCGAGTGTAATGGAACCACGCAAGCCCGTTTTGTTACCATATGGTTTTTTGCTAGAATATAACAATGCGACATGCATTGCAAGCGGTCAAGGAGTTTTGTTACCATATGTTTTTTTTGCTAGAATATAACTGGTGAAATCGTTACTATTCACAGCAGGGAAATGAAAGGGCGCGGGAAA
>UMLM01046587.1_pt1 | contig 18531 bp, 10 predicted proteins | sample 1966571 | NCBI WGS metagenome assembly UMLM01 (sample SAMEA4836203, study PRJEB28245) | human gut metagenome | biome: gut microbiome; material: fecal sample | place: Denmark | collected 2008 | reverse complement strand
CAAAGGCCATCACTCCTTCACGTATCGTCTTCGACGGTCATGAGGCCCATCAAACTTGTGAAGGCCCTAAATTCTATAAAAGAAACGGCTATTATTATATTTTCCATCCGGCAGGCGGTGTGCCGACAGGATGGCAAGTGGTGCTACGCTCCAAAAACGTATACGGCCCTTACGAATGGAAAACTGTACTTGCACAAGGTAACTCTCCCGTCAACGGGCCTCATCAAGGCGCATGGGTAGATACGCCTACCGGTGAAGACTGGTTTCTCCACTTTCAAGACGTAGGTGCTTACGGACGTATCATGCACCTGCAACCTATGAAATGGATAAACGACTGGCCTGTGATCGGGGTAGACAAAGACGGTGACGGGTGTGGTGAACCGGTCCTGACTTACAAGAAGCCTAACGTGGGAAAGACTTATCCTATCTGCACTCCACAGGAAAGTGACGAGTTCGACGGCTACACACTGTCTCCGCAATGGCAATGGCATGCTAATATCAACGAGAAATGGGCCTACTATGCAGGTGACAAGAGTTACGTGAGATTATACTCTTACCCTGTTGTACAAGATTACAAAAATATGTGGGATGTAGCTAACCTATTATTACAAAAGACTCCTTCTGACAATTTCACAGCCACAATGAAACTGACCTTCACTCCCAATCAGAAAAACAAAGGTGAACGTACCGGATTGATTGTGATGGGCAGGGATTATGCCGGATTATTCCTAGAAAATACGGATAAGGGACTTACTCTGTCGCAAGTGGAATGCAAAAGAGCCGATAAAGGGAAACCGGAACAATCGAACGCTTCTGTCAGCCTCACTCAAAACACAGTTTATCTGAAAGTAAAATTCAAATGTGACGGAAAGAAAATCAAAGCCAGCGAAGGAGGACATGACCTTCTTGTCATGTGTGACTTCAGCTACAGTCTTGATGGAAAGAAATATCAACCACTAGGCAATCCTTTTCAAGCAAGGGAAGGACAATGGATCGGTACCAAGATCGGAACATTCTGCACACGTCCGGCTATCGTGACTAATGATGGCGGATGGGTGGATGTGGATTGGTTCCGCATTGCCAAGAAGTAACATTCTTCAAAAGGAAGAACATAAGAAGAGCAGTCCTACAGACTGCTCTTCTTTACAATATCTGCCAGTTCCTTATCTGTAAGATTCTCACATTCAGATTTATCATAAATTGTCAGAAGGACAATATTTGTATCGGTTTCCGATATCAAAACAGTGAGAGTGATGACTCTAGCCCCTCCACTTTTACCTTTTCCTTTAGAAGAAATTGCCATACGCACTTTATGAAGTCCTCTACCTAAATCCACACCTTACTGTGGTTCCCGTCTCAACGACTCCAGTAAACCGGCAAAATCCTGCCGCATTGATTTATAATGCTTACTTAATCTTTTCAATTCTCTCTTAAATAAAGAGGTAGCTATAATATTACAGTTCATTGAGTAAATCTTCGGCTGAAAAACCTTTTGCCTTTCCTTCGCGTATCAGTCGGGCTTCCTCACACGCTTCCTTCAAATCATCCAATACCTCTGATTTCGTTCGGGGGATATAGGGCACACAGTCCTCCTTCACTGTATTTATATTGACGGAAGACTCACCGTGAAGTACCATCTTTACCTTATCAAGCAACTGACGGCTATCCGACATTAATATTTCTCGGGCCAATTCAGCTTTATAAGCTTCCAGTTCCATTGAATTGTCCATTGTTATCTCCTTTCTTCTTTCATTTAAGTAACTACAAAGATAACGAAAGTAACCGGAAATCGAGTCATTAATTCGTTTTTATTCCTACCTTTGCCATCCGAATATCATAAAATACAGGATTAACAATAACCCCAAACCACAATGAAGAAACTAGCAATATTCGATTTGGATGGTACATTGCTAAATACGATCGCCGATCTGGCACACAGTACCAACTATGCTCTAAATAAATTAGGATATCCCACGCATGAAATAGAAAAGTATAACTTCATGGTAGGAAACGGTATCAACAAACTCTTTGAACGTGCCCTGCCCGAAGGAGAAAAAACAGAGGAAAATGTACTCCGTGTCCGCAAAGAGTTTATTCCTTATTATGATATTCACAATGCGGATGATAGCCGTCCCTATCCGGGTGTTCCAGAGTTATTGACCGATCTGCAGTCCGTCGGCATTCAGATTGCCGTAGCCTCCAATAAATATCAGGCCGCTACGGAGAAACTGATAGCTCACTACTTTCCGAGCATTCATTTCACTGCCGTGTTCGGTCAGCGGGAAGGAATCAGTGTAAAGCCCGACCCTACGGTTGTCTTCGATATATTAAAGTTGGCCAATGTAGAAAAAGACGAAGTTCTCTACATAGGAGACTCCGGAGTAGATATGCAAACGGCCGCCAATGCAGGAGTAACCGCTTGTGGGGTAACATGGGGCTTTCGTCCAAAAAGCGAACTGGAAGAATTCAAACCGGCATTTATCGTAGATACTACAGAAAAGATTTTATCACTTTTTACCCTCATACCCTCATAAACATCTGCATCGACCTATTCATCGGCATTTCAGCAATGAGAGCAAGCCTGACAGTAAGTATGAGAGCAAAAGTTACTCTCATACTTACTATCAGGCATAGTTTCAAATATAAACAAGCAGTATACACTCTTTGAACAACCGTATGTTTAATGTAAAACAACAACACAGACAAAGTTAATTACCCTATTTCATACATCAAACTCCCGATATTTATAAAGGCTCACATTCGTGAGCCTTTGAGCTAACAACCATAAACCTTTCAGCTCACAGCTGTGGACAAAACCGCTCATTAATGTGAGCCTTTACGATTCTCAGACGTTTTACATACTAAGCACGTATGTTCTTACTAACAGGCACGTAGCCTTTAAGTATTACCTACAGGCATCCGCCACCTAATCTACTATCGGATCTTTCACAATCTTCACTTCTTGACGAATATCCAGATTAAGCATGGAAGCTCTGGTATATGGATCGAGAACCATGATAAAAGAAATTAAGGCTAATGCAACCTCTCACTTAGCGAGCACCAACTCCCCCTCTCTATCATCACTACCGAACGTGAGAGAATAGTGCCCGTCCTTTATCACAGACACTTCCAATTGTTTTAAAGCTATGATTTCAGTCTGTTTTCCTTTTTCCACAATTCTCAAAACAGGAGTAGCCTTCTTTCCCGTAGACCAATCTCCCTGCCATAGCAATCTGTATTGTTTGCCCTCTGTAAGATTGGTTATTGCAACAGAACCTGGCTGTACCAGCAACCCCCAACCGTTCGGTTCTTCCAAAAGGATTTTCGTGTCCCACAAGAAATGGGGAGGTTGCTCCGAAGACATATCGGGATTTATGTCATCCATGCCATTATCATTACCGCAAGCAGTGAGAAAGAGACAGAACAGTACTCCCGTAGCTAAAAAGATTCTTGTTATTATGTGATGTTTTCTCATATCAATAATATTTTCAAGGTTATTATTTGTTTACTTTTAACCGGACAATAGTACCGTTGGCAGCCCTCGCTTCCAACATTACAAGTCCTTGATAGGAAGAAAGGTCAACTTTTCTTTCTGTAAACGATACGCGATTGTTGTTCACAAAAAAACTGGTAAACAACTCTGCATCCGGTCCTACCACACTTGCCATATTATCTTCCACTGCGATAGCGGCAGCCTCCAGCCAACCGAATCGATCCTCATCGGGAACAGGAACTTGCCCTCCGGCCTCATATCCCATGCCTTTGCCATAAAGCATGCTGCTTGCCGTTATTTTCAGAAAGCCAATATCCGGCAAAGTTCCGTCCGCCTGACGCGGATTCATCAGTTCCGTATCTTCAAGACTTATAAAGTCGGCAGAAGTCAGTTCATAACTTTCGGGAGCAAAAGAGTTGTTCACAATCTCGCACAGTGTTTCATCCACGTCTATCAAGTGTTTGCCCGCGCTTCGAGGCATATAAGATATGTTATTCTTTATAATATGACCATAACCCGGCACATCTACTTTTTCGGATGCACTTTTCCTGTTCAACATACAGAAATTGGACGGGTTACGGTAGCCCGTGTTATTATACCAGGCAATCCCTCCCAGATGATGATTGGCATAGAACCCTTTGTTTTTATTCTTATAAGCCAGACAATACTGAACGATATGCATCGGAATCACCTTCGGCACCTTTGGATTATCACTCATGCCATAACCTCCCGATTTAAATCCGATTCCATCTCCGGCCTTATCCCCCTCCTTCGTATATCCATTCAGAAAAGACCAGCAATTATCAATGGTAAAAGCCGCCTTGCAATTAATTAAATCGAAGCCATCGTCGCTATTGTACCAGGCACGACATCCCCGAAACACATTACCCGTATAGGATTCCGAAGTCAGATGGCCTCCGAAGCCGTCCACATTTCCTCCGCTTCCGCTATCGGATACAGGATCATAATTATTGTATGCATCGCAATTCAGCACCAGATTATCTTTGCCCGTCACTATATAAAAGCCGATAGCCATGCCATCGTGCATAGACAAATGCTCATAGATATTGTTACTGCCTCCTTCATTGCGGAAACATTCGGACTGTGTATGTTCTGTGATTGTCACTTGCGTGCCCACTACTTCCATATTTCTGAAGTGCAGATACGAACCGCTTACATAAAACACAATAACCCGTTCATTGACGGGCTTTACTTCCGAAAGGTCAAATACCGGACGTTCGTTCTTATAGCCGGAATAGCAGATCCGCTTATCCTTCCCCGTCCCGCTTTTATCCATTTTAAAGACACGGCTCCAGGTAGTACTCCCCGCCGTATGGTGTTCCATCACCTCAGACTCCGTTATCTTGTATGTTCCCCGGCGGATATAAACAGTATCTCCGGCAACCACTTTCGATTGTGCTTTCCTCAAAGTGGCAAAAGGTTTCTCTATTGTTCCACTGTTGGTATCGCTACCATTCGTAGCCACAAAATAATTTGTTGCCGGAAGACAAAGATACATCTCTATAAAAGAAAGAAAAAAGTAAAAGCGTTTCATGGTATTCATATCAATATATATAAGGTATTATTGCAAAAGGAAAAATCATTTATAATCTATCTCAATCCGACTGTCTATATTATCCTCCTCCTGCACTTTAGTCTTATCTTCCACTGTCAGATGAATATCCTTCAACCGGAAGTTCTTGCTATAAGCGATTTTTCCGGCAGACTCCACACTCGCATTAATATTAGACAAGTAGAAGTTTTCAATGCGGAGCTCCTCATTCCATCCGGAAGCTGTGATAAAACGTTTTGCCCTGTCGGCCTGTATATTCGAGAAATACACATTACGGAAATAAGGATATCCTTTCTCCTTCGGTTCGACGGGAGTCAGCATGGTAACCCAGTGTGACGGAATCTTTTTCCCCTTATATTCTTCGGGCAAAGCGGAGTAACTGTATTTGGGATTCCAGTTCAACCCCCCAGCCAATACATACTTTACGCTATCAGCCTTCACACGGGTCATATAAATATTCTCCACCGTTCCTCCACGATTCATGGATGATTTCAGACGCAACGCCGCTCCCGTGCCGTAAGCTTTCAGATCGTAGGCAAGCACATTACGGATAGAACCGGAAGTCTCACTGCCGCACGTCACCAATCCCGCCCCTTTGCGTGCGGTACAGTTACGGATTACCACATTCTCTGTCGGTCGGTTCACGCGTAGCCCATCCGCATCGCGGCCCGCTTTGATACAGATATTATCGTCATTGCAATCCACCTCACAGTTCTCAACCAGAATATTGGTCGAAGAGTCTATATCAATTCCGTCCGTACTCGGTCCGTGTCCTCCCACATTATTATTAATGGTAACGCCATCCACCGAACAATGATCGGAATACAAAATCTGGCAAGCCCAAAAACCGGTACGTACAAGGGTGAAATCTTTTAAAGTGATATGTTTGCTGTTTGAGACAAGGATTCCCCGCACCCGTTTGCAGTCGTAATCCACAATCCAACGGAGTTTCTTCTTCTCATATTCCTTGCGCATCTCCCAATATTTATCCCAAAACACCTTTCCACGGCAATCAATGAATCCTTCGCCTGTCAACGCAGCATTCTCCGCATCCATGATATTGACAACGGCCGAAGGCCATGTCATTTCAATGCCGGCAATACGCGAAGGAAATTCCGGATAGTCACGGATATCCTCACTTGCTATCAACGTTGTGCCTTTGCTCAGATGAAGGTTCACTCCGCTTTTAATGAATAAGGCGCCTATACGGTAAACGCCCGAAGGAATGATAACCGTCCCTCCCCCCTTTTCATGGCAAGCGTCAATAGCCGATTGAATAAAACGGGTACTAAGAACGGAAGTATCACTTTTCAGTCCGAAGTCCGTTGCATGGATACAGTCGGACTTAGGAACCCGTTGCGCACCTACCTGTTCCGCCCACGACAAATCGGGTTGTACAGGGACATTCCCCCAGTCATGCGCGGAAACGGTAATGGTTCTTTCCGGACTCGTAAAGCCAATCAATGCCAATAGTACAATAGATAAAAGATACTTCATATTCACTCCTTTTTATTCACATTGCAAAATTACCGTATTCCGTAGAAGGCGAAATAGACGAATGTACATAAAAGATAGAAATTTATATGGAATGGATAATCCTATATACACAGGTGGACAATTCTATATTGTCTTTGTACATATTTCCATGTACAGGCATTCAAAAAAGGACTAAATTTGCCACATGAAATAAAAAGAATTATCTAATACTCAAAATAATAGAGTGACATGAAAAGAAGTACAAGCTGGTTACTGTTATGTATGCTTACATTGGTTACTATACCGACTGTAATGGCACAACCCAATTACAACTATTCCAAACTCCAACGGGAGAAGCTCGGACGCGGAGCAATCGCTATCCGTGAGAACCCTTCGGAAGTTGTCGTCTCCTGGAGATATTTATCTTCCGACCCGATAAAAACCGGATTCAATGTTTACCGGGACGGCAAGAAACTGAATGACCAACCCGTTATCACCGGTACGATGTTTCGCGACAAGAACGGAAGTCCGGCAGCGGCAGTTTATGAAGTACGCCCTGTGATAAAAGGCAAAGAGACCCACCATACGGGTGGCAAGTATACCTTACCAGAGAACTCTCCTCTCGGCTATCTGCAAATACCATTGAAAAGACCGGAAGGCGGAGTAACTCCCGCAGGAGACAGCTATACGTATAGTCCCAACGACGCTTCCATCGGTGATGTGGACGGTGACGGAGAATATGAAATCATCTTGAAATGGGATCCAAGCAATTCACGGGATAATTCGCATGACGGATATACCGGAGAAGTGCTTATCGATTGTTACCGGCTGAACGGTGAACAGTTATGGCGCATTAATCTAGGTAAAAATATACGGGCAGGGGCACACTATACACAATTTATGGTATATGACCTGGACGGTGACGGGAAAGCGGAAGTCGTGACGCGCACAGCAGACGGAAGTGTTGACGCAAAAGGGAATGTCATAGGGAACACTCAGGCCGATTATCGTGAACCCGGTACTTTCAGCAAGAAAAGAAACGCGATTGTCAATCAAGGACGGGTATGGAAAGGCAAGGAGTATTTAACCGTATTTTCCGGACTGACGGGAGAAGCATTGCACACGATTGACTATATCCCTCAGCGCGGTGATCCTTCCGATTGGGGAGATGAACGTGCCAACCGCAGCGACCGTTTTCTGGCTTGTGTAGCCTATCTGGATGGAATTCATCCAAGTGTAGTGATGTGCCGGGGGTATTACACCCGCACCGTCCTAGCTGCCTTCGGCTGGAACGGGAAAGAGCTGAAAAAACACTGGGTATTCGATAGTAATGACCCCGGTTGCGAAGATTATGCCGGGCAAGGGAATCACAACCTGCGTGTAGGAGATGTGGACGGTGACGGTTGCGATGAAATTATTTACGGTTCTTGCGCCATCGACCATAATGGCAAAGGACTCTACTCTACCAAGATGGGACACGGAGACGCTATCCATCTTACCCATTTTGACCCTTCACGCAAGGGACTGCAAGTGTGGGACTGTCATGAGAACAAACGTGACGGCAGTACTTATCGCGACGCGGCAACGGGAGAGATCATTCTCCAAGTGAAAAGCAACAAGGATGTAGGCCGCTGTATGGCAGCCGACATCGACCCGACCCAGCCCGGAGTGGAAATGTGGTCGTGGGAAGCAGGAATGCGCAATGCAAAAGGAGAAGCTATTGCAGGCAGGATAAAAGGATTGCCCACCAACATGGCTGTGTGGTGGGATGGTGACTTGCTACGCGAGTTATTGGATAAGAACATTATCAGCAAGTATGATTGGAAAGCACAAAAGGTAAACAGAATCGTAACATTCGAAGGGGCTCTCTCCAATAACGGAACGAAAGCCGTACCCTGTCTGCAAGGTGACATCGTGGGTGACTGGCGTGAAGAAGTGCTGTTACGCTCGGAAGACAACTGTTCCCTGCGCCTGTATGTATCGACTATTCCTACTGAATACCGCTTCCATACCTTCCTGGAAGATCCTATATACAGAATCAGTATCGCAACCCAGAATGTAGGCTACAACCAACCAACGCAACCGGGATTCTATTTCGGTCCGGATCTTACTAAGAAGAAAGGGACTTTCAGAGGATATCAGTTCAAGTGAAATGTTATACTAAGGGCAAATTTATACGGAATCCAAAGAAATAACTATCTTTGCCCTTAGATAAAACACATAAATTCACTATGAAGAAGAATACGTTACTTATATTCTCCCTCCTGTTATTCTACTTGTACCCGGCATTCGCCTCCGTAGAGGTACGTTCCAATAAACTGACTACCGGAGACGGATTAGCCAATAACTCCATCCGGTATATGTCGCAAGACAGTAAGGGGTTTATCTGGCTGGGTACGCTCAACGGATTAAGTTATTATGACGGCAATTCTTTTGTCAACATCTACCCTGACATCCACAATCCGCTTTCACTGGCCGATTCACGCATCCGGAGTATAGAAGAAGATCCGAACGGCTTCCTATGGATTTCAACGATGTCCTCTTTTATCAGTTGTTATGACCTGCGTCACGGCCGTTTTGTGGATTTCACCGGATGCAACGAATATAAAGAAAACTATTCTAAATTCTTCATTACCTCCGATAATTCCGTCTGGCTATGGCATAATCAAAACGGATGCAGGAGAATCGTTTATCAGGATGGGAAGTTCTCGTCACAGACTTATAAGAAAGAGTTGGGAAATCTACCTTCCGACAGAGTGCAGTTTGTATTGGAAAGCGCCAAAGGAGAAGTCTGGATCGGAACCCGTAAAGGGCTATTGAAATACCGGAACGGGCAAACTGACAATCTAGACCCGCAGAGCCAAAGTTGGGAACATATCATCGCTTATGACCAATATACCTGCATCATCACCGACAAGAATGAAATCTACCGTCACACCTACTCTACCGGCAAACTGGAAAAAGTAGGTTCACTTGCCGCAAGCTTTGACGACAACAGTCGTGTCACGGGCAACTTCCTCCTGGCAGACAAATGGGTATTGTTTACCGCCAACGGCAGTTATCTGCTGGATATCCCTACCGGAAAACTTTCCCGCTACTCCGACCTGAATATCAAAAACGGTGCGGTCACCAAAGACAATAAAAAGAATGTATGGGTGCACAACTATACCGGACATTTATGGTACGTCAACGTTACAACGGGCAATATCAAACCTTTTCAGTTCCTTTCTTCCGAACATATCGGCTATATAGATGTGGAGCGATATAGTATCGTACACGATTCACGGGATATCATCTGGATTACAACTTACGGAAACGGACTTTACGCATACGAGCTGGCTACGGGAGACCTGCAGCATTTCACCTTTGACATCGGCCAATCCAGCCATATTAACTCTAATTATCTCCAATATGTAATGGAAGACCGTTCCGGCGGTATCTGGGTAAGCTCCGAATTTTCCGGTTTATCTCATCTGGAGATTCTGAACAAAGGCACACAACGTCTCCATCCCAGCGGCGAGAACAGTTCCGACCGCTCCAATACCATCCGTATGCTTTTCCAAAACCGAAACGGAAATATCTATATGGCAAACCGCATGGGCAGCCTGTACGAATACGACCCCGGTCTGACCAAGACAATACGCCGCGAGGATTTCACCCACAATGTGTACAGTATGAACGAGGACTCGGAAGGTAACCTATGGCTGGGTATGAGAGGAACCGGTCTTCGTATCGGAGCGGACAAATGGTACAAGAACAACAGCAAAGATCCCAATTCGCTCTCCAACGACCAAGTGTTCTCCATCTACCGTGACCGGAAAGGCCGAATGTGGCTGGGAACGTTCGGCGGAGGACTGAACTTAGCCGTAAAGACGAAGGACGGCTATCAATTCCGGCACTTCTTGCAGGACAACTATGGAGAGAAACGTATCCGTGTCATCGAAGAAGACAAGAACGGACGGATGTGGGTAGGCACCAATAACGGTATTTATATCTTCCATCCGGATTCCCTCATCGCTTCGCCCGAGAATTATATCATATACAATCATGTCAACGGCACATTCCCCAACAATGAGATACGTTGCCTGATGAATGACCATGAAGGCAATATGTGGATCGGAACCGCCGGAGCCGGATTTGCCGTCTGCCATCCGGAAGGCGATTATCAGCATCTGACCTTCAACTGTTACGACATCAAAGACGGGTTGTCCAATGCCGTAGTGCAGTCCATTGTTCAGGATAAGGATAATAAGATGTGGATAGCTACCGAATATGGCATTTCACGCTTCACTCCTGCAACCAAGCAAATTGAGAATTATTTTTTCTCTTCCTACACTTTGGGAAATGTATATAGTGAGAACACCGCTTGTGTAAGCAACGACGGCAAACTACTGTTCGGTACCAACTATGGCTTAGTTGTATTGAATGCCGACAAAATAGAGAATCTGGACAAACCGACTTCCGTAGTCTTTACCGGACTTCAGATCAACGGAGCCAATATGCTTCCCGGTGTAGAAGATTCTCCTTTGCAGGAAGCAATGCCATACATCAACGAGCTGAACTTGAAATATTATCAACAATCATTTGTCATCTCCTTCTCTACATTCAACTATCTGAATGGGGTATCCAAGTATTCCTATTGCCTGCCCCCTTATGACACGGAATGGAGTTCGCCTTCCAGCCTGAACTTCGCCACTTACCGGAACTTGCCTCCAGGCAAGTACAAACTCCACGTGAAAGCTTGCAACGCCGCAGGTATCTGGGGAGAAGAGAATGTGATGGAGATTGTGATAGCCCCTCCGTTCTGGAAAACGACTTGGGCTTACCTGTTATATGCCCTGTTAATCGCAGTAGCCGGTTATTTCAGTTTCCATATCATCCGGAATTTCAACGCATTGCGCAACCGCATCGCAGTAGAAAACCAGTTGACGGAATACAAACTGGAATTCTTCACCAATATATCTCATGAGTTCCGCACTCCATTAACCCTGATTCAAGGAGCTTTGGAAAGAATCGTCAATATGGGAAACCATTCCAGAGATATGCAACATTCCCTAAAAATCATGGATAAGAGTACCAAGCGGATGTTGCGGCTTATCAACCAATTGCTGGAATTCCGGAAGATGCAGAAGAATAAACTTGCCCTTTCATTAGAAGAAACGGACATTATCGCTTTCTGCTATGAGATATTCCTAAGTTTCAAGGATGTAAGCGAATCCAAAAACATGGATTTCCGCTTCGAGCCATCACATACCTCTTACAAAATGCCTGTCGATAAAGGAAATCTCGACAAGGTGATTTACAATCTACTTTCAAATGCATTCAAATACACTCCGTCCAATGGGAAAATCATATTCAAGGTAGACATTTCGGAACAAAAGCAACAACTTTGTATCCAAGTGACGGACACAGGAGTAGGCATCCCGAAAGAAAAAAGAAACGAATTGTTCAACCGCTTCATGCAAAGCAGCTTCTCACATAGCAGCGTAGGTGTAGGGCTTCACCTCACCTATGGTCTGGTCAATATACATAAAGGAACGATTTCTTATAAGGAAAATGAAGGGGGCGGCTCTATCTTCACCGTAGAACTACCGGCAAATGCCGATGTTTACGAGGAAAAAGACTTCCTCATCCCTAACCAAATACTGATTGAGGAAGAAGAACAACGCCATAAAGAATTTATTGCGAGTGACAAGACAGAAGAACCGGCAGCACCTTCCGTTCCATTGAATAAACGGAAAGTATTAATCATAGAAGACGACAACGATGTCCGTGAATTCTTAAAAGAGGAAATCGGTCAATACTTCGAAGTGGTGGCCGAAGCGGACGGGATCAGTGGCTTTGAACGCGCACAGACCTATGACGCCGATTTGATTATCTGTGATGTGTTAATGCCGGGAATGACCGGATTTGAAGTGACTAAGAAACTAAAGAATGAGTTCGCAACAAGTCATATCCCCATCATCCTGCTGACTGCCCTTAATATGGATGAAAAATACCTGGAAGGTATAGAGGCCGGAGCGGATGCCTATATCACCAAACCATTCAGTGTATCTTTGCTGCTCGCCAGAGTATCCAGACTGATAGAGCAACGGGACAAACTCCGTGAGAAGTTCTCCAATGAACCGGGAATCGTCCATTCAGCAATCTGCACCAACAACAAAGACAGCAAGTTCCTGGCAAAGCTGAACGAAATACTGAACGAGCACATGGTAGAAGCCGAATTCTCGGTAGACGACTATGCCAACCTTATGGGATTGGGACGTACCGTATTCTATAAGAAAGTACGTGGAGTGACAGGATACTCTCCGAATGAATACTTACGTGTTATCCGTATGAAGAAAGCAGCGGAATTGTTATTGACCGAAGACCTGACCGTTGCCGAGATTTCCTATAAAGTGGGTATCAATGATCCTTATTATTTCAGTAAATGTTTCAAGAACCAATTTGGAATCGCTCCTTCGATTTATCAGAAGAATAAAGGACAGCATGGTTCGAGTTCACCACAGATTAACACAGATTAATTTAATGCATTAATAATCAAGATCTATTATCTGTGTTAATCTGTGGTGAGAAGAAGCCCCAGTGTACTATCTTACGGATTTGCGTACAAATCTCCATTACTGTTTTTTCATCAAAAGATAAAATTTACATCCTTTCCGTACGGGAGTATAGGCATATTTTCCATTAATGCGCTTCCTTTGCAGCAAAACATTTTAATTGATCATCATGAAACACAACTTATTTCTTTTCGTATTTTTGCTGGTCGCATTGCCCGCCGTCAAGGGACAGGCAAGTGAACGTAAAAAGTACAATTTCAACAGCGAATGGAAACTGCAAACAGGAGATTTTCCTAAAGCCAAAGATGCAACATTCGATGACAGCAAGTGGAAACAAGTCACTTTGCCTCATGCCTTCAATGAAGATGAAGCATTCAAAGTTTCTATCGAACAACTGACAGACACGGTGGTGTGGTATCGTAAAAGTTTCCGCATTCCCGATTTAAAAAGTAATCAGAAAGTATTTATCGAATTTGAAGGAGTACGCCAGCGTGGAGACTTCTACCTCAACGGACACAATCTGGGAAGACATGAAAACGGGGTGATGGCAGTAGGTTTCGACCTGACTCCTTATATCAAACAAGGCGAAAACGTGATTGCCGTGCGGACGGACAACGACTGGATGTACAGGGAAGAAGGAACCAAGTCCAAATTTCAATGGAACGACCGTAACTTCAACGCCAATTATGGCGGTATTCCCAAAAACGTATTCCTCTACGTTACTGACAATGTATATCAGACACTTCCCCTGTATAGTAATCTGAAAACGACGGGAGTATATACGTACGCTAAGGACATCGACATCAAAGGTAGAAAAGCTACGATCTGTGCAGAATCGGAAGTCAGAAATGACAGTAAAGAGCCTCGCCAGTTCACCTATCAGGTGACTATATTAGATGCCGACGGCAAACAAGTGAAGACTTTTCAAGGCGACAAAGTGACTTTGAAAGCAGGAGAAACTAAAACAGTAAAAGCTTCTGCCCCTGTCGGTGGTCTTCATTTCTGGAGTTGGGGATATGGCTATCTGTATACGGTAAAGACAGCTCTGAAAGACAGTAACAACCGCATATTCGACGAAGTAAGCACTCGTACCGGATTCCGTAAGACACGTTTTGCAGAAGGAAAAGTTTGGCTGAACGACCGGGTGATCCAGATGAAAGGATACGCCCAACGTACCAGCAATGAATGGCCTGCTGTCGGACTTTCCGTTCCGGCTTGGCTGAGTGATTATTCAAACGACCTGATGGTGAAGAGTAATGCCAACCTGGTTCGCTGGATGCACGTCACCCCTTGGAAACAGGATGTGGAATCTTGCGACCGTGTAGGTTTGATACAGGCAATGCCTGCCGGTGATTCGGAAAAAGACCGTGAAGGACGCCAATGGGAACAACGGGTGGAGCTGATGCGTGACGCTATCATTTATAATCGCAACAATCCCAGTATCTTGTTCTATGAATGTGGAAACAAAGCGATCAGCCGGCCTCACATGATTGAGATGAAAGCTGTTCGTGATAAATATGATCCGTTCGGCGGACGTGCCATCGGTTCCCGCGAGATGTTGGATATCCGTGAAGCGGAATATGGCGGCGAAATGCTGTATATCAACAAAAGCGAACATCATCCGATGTGGGCAACCGAATATTGCCGCGACGAAGGTTTAAGAAAATATTGGGATGAATACAGTTACCCTTTCCATAAAGAAGGAGACGGACCCCTTCACAAAGGACAACCGGCTACCGATTACAACCACAATCAAGACCAGCTTGCCATTACTATGATTAACCGTTGGTATGACTATTGGCGTGAACGTCCCGGAACAGGCAACAGAGTCAGTGCCGGTGGAACCAAGATTATTTTCTCCGATACCAATACTCATTATCGCGGTGAAGAGAACTACCGCAGAAGCGGGGTGACGGATGCCATGCGCATTGAGAAAGACGCATTCTACGCTCATCAGGTCATGTGGAACGGCTGGGTGGACACGGAAGCAGACCAGACCTACATCATCGGTCATTGGAACTACCCGGAGAATACAGTAAAACCGGTACATGTAGTATCCACCGGCAAGGATGTGGAACTCTTCCTGAATGGTAAATCGTTAGGAAAAGGTAAACGGCAGTACAACTTCCTCTTTTCTTTCGACAAGGTCACTTTCAAACCGGGCAAGCTGGAAGCTGTCAGCTACAACAAGAGCGGAAAGGAAATCAGCCGTTACACCGTAAACACGGTAGGTGAGCCAGCCAAACTGAAACTTACCGCCATTCAGAATCCGGAAGGCTTCCACGCAGACGGTGCCGACATGGCTCTGATACAGGTAGAGGTAGTAGATAAAGACGGCAAACGTTGTCCGTTGGATAACCGCACCGTCCAGTTCACTTTAAAGGGAAATGCCGAATGGCGCGGAGGTATCGCACAAGGTGAAAACAACCATATCCTCGATACCAATCTACCGGTAGAATGTGGTATTAACCGTGCACTTATCCGCAGTACGACAACTGCTGGAAAAATAACACTGACCGCACAAGTCAAAGGGTTACCTGCAGCCACTCTTACATTGGAAACGGTTCCGGTGAAAGTAAACAATGGATTAAGTTCCTATCTGCCTCAAGCTAGTTTGAAAGGTAGATTGGACAGAGGTGAGACTCCTTCCACTCCTTCTTATAAAGATACCAAAAGAGGAATCCGGGTTGTATCGGCAAAGGCCGGAGCCAACAGCGGAGATGTTGCCAAGAGCTACGATGATATAGAACTGTCTGAATGGAAAAACGACGGCAAGCTCAGCACTGCATGGATTACTTATACATTGGAAAAAGAAGCAATGATAGATGACGTTTGTCTGAAACTGCACGGATGGCGTTCGCGCAGCTACCCGCTGGAAGTATATGCAGGCAAAGAGCTGATATGGAGCGGCAACACAGAGAAGAGCCTGGGATATGTCCACCTGAACATAGAAAAGCCGGTACGTGCCAATACCATTACGATCCGTCTGAAAGGCAATACAAGTGACAAGGACGCTTTCGGGCAGTTGATAGAAGTAGAAGCGAAAGCCGCCAACAAAATGGAACTGGAAAAGAGCAGCAGTAAGAATCAGCTGCGAATCATCGAGGCAGAGTTCCTCGAGACAATCAAATAGATTTGTTTTCAACAGGTATATAGAACCCACATAAGATTGTTAGTTTGATTAAAAAGTCCTCTTTTACGTTTCTATCGTTTGGGAGGACTTTTTATTATTCAGTTTGTATTTAAAATCATAAACCATCATTTCATCATGAAAAATTTAGTTATCATTTTAATGCTTGCATTCTGTTGCAATTGCCTGGCAGATAATAACCAACCTGCCCATGTCATTATCACTGCCGGACAGTCAAACACCGACGGACGCGTGCCCAACGACCGTCTGCCGGATTACATCAAAGCTATGTCCACAGACACGGCCTTCACCACAGGAGCCTACAAATACTGTAAAATAGCCCAGAACCGCACAGACGGGAAGTTCCGTCCTTTCTGGCCGAAGAGCAAAAGAAGAGCCAAGCCCCACACATGGGGATATGACGCCATCACCTACTATTGGTTGGAGCAATTATGGCAAGAGCCTTTTTACGTTATCAAATGGGCTATCGGAGGCACTTCTATCGAACCGTCCGCCAGTTCGGACAAATCGGTTCACTGGTCGGCAAATCCCGAATGGCTATCCGGCAACGTGGCAACCAGCCAAAAGGGACGTTCCTTATTGCTTTCTTTTATCAATGACATAGACGGTTGCATCGACAACACCTTATCGAAATTAAAGAACGGTTACCGGATTGACGCATTCCTGTGGCATCAAGGAGAAAGCGACCGTGCATACGGTGACAAATACTACGAGAACCTGAAAGCAGTCGTCGCTTATGTGCGCAACCATCTGAGTGAAAAGACAGGAGAAGACTACTCCAAGCTTCCGTTTATCTTCGGTACGGTAGCCAAGAAGAACAAGCAATACGGCAGTGAGGTTGAAGAAGCGATGAAACGCCTGGCGAAAGAAGACAAGAATGCCTATCTGATAGATATGTCGGATGCGGAATTGATGGGAGACCGCCTTCATTTCAATCAGAATTCAGCCGAATATCTGGGCAAACAGATGTACGAGCAGATAAAAAAACTGCGATGAAAAGGCTATTTTTGTACTTTTATAAGGGGTTGCGTACAAATATCAGGAGTATTTTTTAGCCATTAGTATAATATTACATCTTTTTCGTACGAATACTTGCGCATAATTTTTTCCGATACGCTTCCTTTGCAACGGAAGTCGGACAGACCGTCAGGCTCTGTTTGTTTCTTCCGTTATTTACTAATTTAATCACTTAGATATATCAACATGAAAAACATTCTGCATGGAAATGGTAGTCTGGGAAGGAAGATGCAATCTCTCTTTTTGATGACTCTGTTCGTATTACAATCTACCCTGTCGCTCGCACAGAACCGAACCGTGACGGGAGTGGTAGTAGATGAGAAAGATGAACCAATTATCGGTGCAAACGTCACAGTGAAAGGTACTTCCAAAGGAACGATTACAGACTTGGACGGTAAATTTGTGATTTCCGCTCCCACGAATGCCAAACTTCTGGAAGTATCTTTTATCGGGTACAACACCCAGACTGTTACAATCACCGGTAAAACTCTCCAAATCAAGCTGACCGAATCTGCCATTGCACTAGATGAGGTTGTTGCTATCGGTTATGGTAGCGCAAAGAAAGGAAATGTGACCGGCGCTATCGCTAAAGTCAATGCTGAGAAACTGGAAGACCGGGCAACAACCAACATTGCCTCTTCACTGCAAGGACAGTTAGCCGGTGTGGAAGTACGCAGCACTACCGGAGAACCGGGTTCGGAACTTCAGATTCGCGTACGTGGAGCCGCTTCGATCAATGCGGATGCTACCCCATTATATGTGGTGGACGGCATTCCCGTAGACGATCTAGGCAGTCTCAATCCGGGTGACATACAATCTATCGAGGTATTGAAAGACGCTTCTTCATCGGCAATCTATGGTTCGCGCGGTGCCAACGGAGTTGTTTTGATCACAACCAAGCAAGCGAGCGCCGATGATAAAGTAAAAGTACAGTTTCAAGCTTCTTTCGGTATCCAATCATTGGAAAGGAAAGTGGATGTCCTGTCACCGGAAGAGTGGATTGAGTTCCGCACCGCATACAATAATAACCGGTATATTTCCCAATACGGAAGTAAAGGAGCTACTATTGAAGACGACTACGCCACCCGTCTGGCAATGATAGGAGGCAAAGAAAGCTATTATTTCCTGAATGACCCGCGCTGGACAGAACCCGGCTACGGCAACTTGCAGCTGATTGACTGGCAAGATGAATTCTTCCGCCTGGCGCCGATACAAAATTACCAATTGTCACTTTCAAGCGGTCGCGGCAATACCAAATACC
>UMLM01041267.1_pt1 | contig 18624 bp, 32 predicted proteins | sample 1966571 | NCBI WGS metagenome assembly UMLM01 (sample SAMEA4836203, study PRJEB28245) | human gut metagenome | biome: gut microbiome; material: fecal sample | place: Denmark | collected 2008 | reverse complement strand
AGAAGCACCGGTTGAATTATCATACCAAAAATATTTACAACTATTACAATCTTTCATTATGTAGCCTCCGTTCTAATTCCTCAATAGTTTCTTTGAGTGTACTATATTCTCCATTAGTTCCCTTAGATTGTACCATATTATCTGTTGTCAGTAAATTATCTTCAATAGCACAATGAAGAAATCTTCCATTAAGTAATACCTTACAAGGTTTCAACACATGTGCATATCCCTTGGAATTTATAAACCAATACAAATTATACTGTTCATTTTTGTATACCTGATTTACATAATAACTTGTTACAGTTCCTTTTATTCTTTCCAGGGTTAATAACGCTGCACCTTTATATGGACATAACATTTACATCACCTCTTTTTACCAATCGCAATCACTAGGACTAATTTCTTCAACTTTCTTTTCGATTACATTTATGTCTTCGTGTAGCTGTGAGATTCTATTACAGATTGAATTGTGACCACATTCTCTGTATGCATCTTCCAATTCTTCAACTCTATGTAAAAATTCGTTTCTGAGTTCCTTTAATGCATCAATTACAACTTTATCTTCCATATTAAATTGCCTCCTGTAATTTCATTGCTAGTATTTCTGTGTTTGATACTTTGTAATATTTGCTTCTTGCGCCTTTCCTAAAAAATCCATAAGTTTTATAGTTATTAACTTCATCCACAACTTTGATTTTTCCTTCAATTCCACAATATGTTATAAATTTTCCTGTAAGCTTTTCACAGATTTCTTTCGCTTCTCTTTCTATTTTTTCTTTGTCTAAGACAGTATTATATTGTATACAGCAACCTATATTTTCATATTCCATAGACTCAACAAATGGAATAATTTCATTTAATAAAGCCATATTCTTTTCTACACTTCTATTCTTATTAAAATCAAGTTTGAAACAGTCCATATAATCTTTTCCATTCCATCCTTTATTACTCCAAAAATATAAATCCCAATCACTTTTATAATGTTCCATCGTATCTGTTTCTTCTGAAACCTGGTGAATATCATATCTGCCTATAAACTGCTTCAGAATATCATTTAATGGTTTGGCAAAACCTTTTGCAACCTCTTCGCAGTGTTTACTCCATTGCTCACTTGTCATAGATTCTGCAATCTGTCTATTCTTTTCCTTCTGTTCTTCTGAATAATGCCTATCAAAATGAATAGAATGTATTGAAATCTTTCCGTAACCTTTTTCTATTAACAAATTTTCATTTGCATTTATATAATGATAATCATGTTCTATATACATATTACTCAACCTCCTATGCTACATTCTCAAATTCTTTTACTTTTCTTGCACCAACGTATCCTTTTAATGATTCATAAAATTCTCTTTCTTTATCAATGATCCTATAAATCCATTCACATTTGCACCATACTTCATGGAATAGCATTTCTTCCATTAACTCCTGTTTCTCTTCTTCTGGCTGTGAGAATTTACTAATAAATCCATCTGTATCTGAAATATAATAATTAGTTCCAGAACATTTTGTTTTTCTGTCACACATATACTGGAACACTTTTCTCAATCGTGATTCTGTCATGTAAGAATAATGATATTTATTATCCATGCGATGCTTATTCATTCTCTCTATTGCATAACTCACAAATTTATCTATTGAACAATTTGATAATTTTAATTCCATATCAATCAACTTCACTTTCTATGCTATCTGCTTATTTTCACTCATTTCTCTTCCCAAAGATCAATAAGTCCAGGTAATACATATCCAAGATCAATCCATGAAAACTCATTGTATTCTTCAAGTTCTTTGAGTTCTTCTTCTGTTGGAATTTTTGCACCCATGATTCTCAGAACATCATTTTCGCTTCCACCGGCTTCTAATATTCTATGCAGTGTCATTTCTAAAGCACCTGAAATATCAGCACTTTCTTTTTGTGTAATTGCGTTCCGTGTCCAATATTCATGACATATGTGAAATTCAACAATAACTTCATCTTCTTCTAACAAGTCTTTTAATTCAATCATTTTATTCACCTAATCTTTCTAATAATTTCTTTGCATTTTTTATGAGCTGTTCTTCCGACAATCCTCTCATACACATCTGTTTCCGTTTCAAAATGCTCTGTATCTATGCGTTTCCCAATATATTTCCTGTCATTAAATATAATAATTTCATTATAATAACATTGAAACATGGTTAATTATTTCTCCCTTCTAACATGCTATAAATTCCAAACAGCCTAAACATTCATTTTTCTGTTTCATTTCTAATGCTTTTTGCATAGCATACAAATAACATTCATCTCCTGTGTCAAAGAAATTATCACCATCAAATTCTATTTTTCTTCTTACTGATTTAATAGAACTATCGAGATCCATATTTTCATACGTTGCTTCAAATATCCACATGATGTATTCTCCCTTTTAAATTACAATTTCTTTTGACTTATGGTTGTTGATAAATCCAGTTTCCGTGTCTTACCTTATCGCTATCTTTGTCCCAAAAGCCTAATTTAACCATACCTTTAACACTTCCTGTTTTATGAATGCATGGGCATTTATCTGTAAATCTTTTACCAGTTGCGTTTTCATATTTTCGTGGGCTACTGTAATATGCCATATAATCACGCTCCTATCTGCTCTGCTAATTTTCATACCACTGAAATGCACAATCATACATAATTTTGCCTGTTATCTGGTCTTTAAATGTATGACAATGCCAAGCCATTCTGTAATCATGTGCCTTACACCATTCTTCAATTACCTTTGTTGTAAGCGGTGTTACATATACATACAAATCAGAACAATGATGATCCATTTCTTCTTTTGGATAACCAGCTTCAATTAGCATTTCCATTAATGTTTTCTGCATAATTTTCACTCCCTTCCAATCCAAGTACATAACAATCTCTGTACCTATTCCAGAAATACGATTTCAAATCTGCAATAGTTTTTGTACCATTTTTAAGTTCTTCGTAATCTGCCTTTAACATGTTTGATGTATAATTTTTATAGCAACAGATACATGAATGAAATTCTTTTCCTTTCTGTGCATACCATCCTTTATTTGGTGGAAATGTTTTCTTTGCAATTGTACGGAAAGCAATTTCCATTCCGTTATAATCTGGTAATTTATGTTCTCCACTTAAATCTCTAAGCTCAATTTCTATTCCATCCGGTGTAATGGCTTTATCAATAATCTGCATAATTTTCCACCTCATCGCTTTCTAGGCTTAATACTAAATCAAGCACTTTATCTCTCCATTTGATATGCTGAATCGCCTTACGCAAGGTTTCTTTTTCACCAAATTCATCTGGAATAATTTCAATTCCATATTCTACAAGCTGCTTTGTTGCTTCAAGTAGCAATTCTCTTGATTGTGCATCAGGACAATATCCCTTTCCTCTTGGATCTGCAATTCCTGCTTTGACATATTCTGGATAACATAAATCAATATACCGTGGCAGTTCATTATCTAAATCCATCATGTAAGTCATACTTGGTTCGAGAATCCGTTTTGGCTTTCCATTCCCACCTCTTTTCTCCATCATTTCTGCGACTTCTTCCGTTTCATAGAACTCATTTTCTGCGAGAATCCTTCTTTCAATTTCTTCTGCATTTTCTTTTACCGTTTCATATAATGCTTTCGCATTAAAATAATTGCTTTTTAATTTTGCAAGAAACTTTCTATCGTAACTAATCTGTGGTAACATAATTATCTCCTCACTTTCATCATTTCTTTTCTGTAATTTTTAATCTGTTCCAATGATAACCATTCAGGTTTCTCTTCCAATGAATTCCAAATCCGTTCCATTTCGTCACAGATTACTTCTACGCTGCCACCCCACAAATGTCCCTCGTAACCATTTCCGTTTCCGAGAAAATATTCGCAGTCACTTCTCATTCTGTCCAAGAGCATATAATCAATTTCTCTTGGATGTCGAACAAAAGGATCATCACATTCAACTGGTTCTATTACTCTGTTACATGGCTCACCACAGATTTCATCCCATTCAGTTCTATAAGCACCTGTGTAGAGATTTAAACCATTGCGACCATCATTTTCATCGAAATATAACTTTCCGTTTTCATCCTCGTAACATGGAACTTCCATGTATCCTCCAAAACCAACATATTTAACCTTCATATCAACAACCTGCCTTTCTAATTATCAATTAAATGCTCAACATCTGTTTTTTCTGTTAATGGAATAGGCGTATCAAGCGTTCCCATGCAGTAATCATAATCCCACCAATATTCGTCATTTCCATTTTGCAATGCTTCAATAATATGATTAGCAAGAAGATAATTTCCATCGTCTATTTTTGACTTTGCGAATTCTTTTAAAATATTAAGCGTTGTAATCTCGTCCAATTCCTCATTAAGTTGACTCATTACATCCTCAAATGATTTTTCTTCAAATTCTGGTCGTGTCATGTTATCACTCCTTTCTAATTTCTTTCAACATATTTACTTTGCACAACATCAGATTTTCTTTCATTTCTACGATTCTCATATCAAGAAATTCTTTAACAGCTTTATCAAATTGTTTTTCCGTAATGTTGTGACCGTAATTTGCAATCACTACATCCATAACTTCCCTATATGAAAAGCCATTAAACAATGTGTCATTTTCATGAATCGGAAAATTATAATCAAATTCTTTTCCATTCCGTGAATCTTTTTCAGGATCATACAACCATTTACTCATATTAATCTCCCTCCACAATTCTATTCTCTGCATTACTCCAATGGTATTTCTTTCCGTTCTCTACATTCTCAAAAATCACTGAATATGAAAATGTTTCAAACGGTGTGAACACTTCTCCATTACAAGTGTATGGTAGTTTCTCTGTATTCCAATCAATTCCGAGCTTTCCGTTTTCTTCATGAACAACAAATACTTTTCCGTAATTCCGTGTCTTAATTTCTCTGTTACAACTGTCATACATATGTACTTTTACTTTGTCATTTACATTTAACATTTTCTCTTCTCCTTCCATCAAAAAAGACAGCTAAAGAATTATTCTCTAACTGTCTTTGAACGAGTTTCTTCCTATTATAAAGAGCATAACAATTTGCCCAACTGTTTCGCTTCTTCAAGTTTGCAAATTGCTGTTGCCTTTGAATCCTCTGAACCATTCTTCCGTTTAAAGTGGTTCACAAGATAGATTTTATCAGGCATTTCTTTGCCATCTACTGTATAGTGACCAACTTCTACAGTTGCATCACCAAGTTTTCCGAGTTCCTTTGTCTTTTTGTAAATAAATTCTTTAGCCATCTTATTCTTCCTCACTTTCCATTTCAATTCCAAAGAAGTCCAACTCTTTCTCGTTCATTTCGCACTCATCCAAGAAGAATTCGTTATATTCTTCTTCATTTAAATCTGCGCCAAATAAGCCATCCTTGAATTTAGATGCAAGTTCACAGGCACGATCAAATGTAATACCTGTGTTTCTTTCAATTTCAAGTTGCCTTTGAGATTTAACACAATCACTCCCAATTCTTGATAGTAACGTTGCTAATGCAGATTCTAATGAATAAGCGTAATTATCCCTTGCAGAATCCCATGAGAACTCTTCTGCATTGAAATTCCGAGCAATTACATACTCGGTTCCCATATGCTGCTTTTCATAGCTGATTATTGTGTAATCACCAAACTTTAAGATTACATCATAATCTTTCTTTTGCGTTTTGAACTCTTCTCTTGGGTTAATACGCTCAACTTTCTGTACCCAAATTGTGCAACCGTATTCTTCTTTGAGTCTTTCATACATCTCTTTTGCCTTTTTCTTTGTGTATACATTCATCAAATGTTCAAGACTTCCATCTGTGTTATAGTATCCTAATACATACTTCATCTTTCTTCTCCTTAATCTTTTAAGTTGTATTCTTTTGATAACCTCTTTGCAATTCCACCACAAATTTCTTTATCATGTACTGGAATAGACAAAGACTGTTTCCGTTCCCAGATCTCATGTCCGGTATTAGACCGTGAGAACTGGAAACCATTTTTCTTTAGCTTCTTACGAAAATCATTCGTAGAAACTGGTCGAAGCCTGTTACTCATGCACGTTCCTCCTTTCCGTTTTTTCTTACCAATTAAACCACCTCAAATTCCTTGAGGATTATGCCTAACAGTTCTTGACTTTCCGTTCCACCGTTCTCAGAATCCTCTCTAAGGTTCTGAATTAACACGGTCATGTCTTCAGAAAGTTTTCCTCTTCTTTTCGACCGTGTGAACTCCTGGAACATCTCCATTGAGGAATCGTGTAATTCTTGTTCTGTCATCTTGCATTTCCAATGGTTATTGGAATACAATGCAAGTTTCTTAAAAAATGATAAGTCTAACATTTTAATCTCCATTTCTTTTATGCTTGGTTAATAGTTACATTAATATAGCCAAGAGAGCTATATTGTTTTATTCTCTCTTGGCTACACTGTCTAACTATTATATGTATGTATTTAGACTGCCTTCGCTTTCGCTTTCGTCTTTTTTGTATTTTTATTCATAACAAAAGGATTTTCCATTTCGTATTTAACAATCTGAGATAGAAAATCAAAAATCTGTGCCTGTGTTTTTGTCATTATATTATCTACAAAGAATTCAGTTCCTTTGCATTTTCGAACCAATATCTCCTCCATTTCTTCTGTTCTGCCTTCATAGTATGCATACATTGATTTCAATGCACGAATAATCTTTGCTGTGTATGCTTTTCCGTTATATGTATCTGCATATCCGTTCCATTCAAGATCGCCTAACAATGAAAGCATAGAATCAAGTAACTCAGATTTTTCTCCTTTTACTAACTTGATTCCATCTGAAATTGACGTGAATGTTCCGACGACATTTTCCGTTTCGTCATCTCCTTTTACTGCAACATTGTGTTTTTTACAAATATCGTGTAATGCTACATATTCAGGTTTCTTTGCTGCTAATGCTGCGTGGTATATATCCATAGGCTGCATTTTTGCTCTGTCTTTCGACTGGCTTAAGAATAGTTCGATTGCATCTTCAAGAGAGCATTCCATAACTTCTACGACTACACTCTCTTTCTTTGCCTTGAAAGCACCATAAATTCTGTGCTGTCCATCAATACAAAGAAGAATTCCATTGTAGAGCAAAACCTTTGGTTCATCCCATTTGTATGAATTATAATTATTTCCAATGGAATAAGCTCTTTCGAGTTTGATTCTTCTCTGCCAATTTGGAATATGAATTTGCATTGGATCTATAACCATAAGAAGTTTATCTCCAATCCGTGAATTATTCTTCGCAGTTTTTACCAAATTTTTGATTAACAACTTTTCGTTTTTACCTGTGAACTCATTGCTTTCCCTCACTTCCTGCATTTCCTTTTCTGCTTCTTTCGCTTTTAAATAAACTCTTTTACACATAATTCTTCTACCTCTTTCTTTTTTTTTATTTTTTTGCATTTGCGGAATTTTCCGCATAAAAATAACACCCTACGTTGTGTAAGGTGCTATAAAATAATACTGGATTTAATTTATGTTTCGGTTAAGCCTATATAAAGCAGTCAATATAGGCTATTTCCGTGCAGTCATAGGAACAAATTCTATTTTCAGAGCCATTCCCATTCCAGCAGCCAATCTCTTGAGCATTTTTAATGACGGGTTTCTTGTTCCGTTTTCAAGCTTACTAATATCTGCTTGGTTGATTCCTGTTCTTTCAGCAAGTTCTTTTTGCGTTAAATTTTGAGCAATTCTATTATCAATCATTGCTCGAATGACATCCATCTCTGGATGAATGTCATCCCATTCTTTTTTAAATTCAGGATCTTTAAGCTGTTCGTTTAACAAATCTCTAAATTCACTCATTTTATTTACCATTCCTTTCTATAAAATCTTTTCGACTTTCTTTAGCAATTTTAATTTCTCTTGGTGGAGTTTTTTGAGTCTTTTTAGTAAAACCATTCGTTAATATTATTCTCCCTTCATAATAGAAAAAATATAACACTCTTGTAATATCTGTTCCCAATTTACAACGAAGCTCAAATATGCCGTCACCTAAATGTTTACTATATGGTTCTCTTAATTCATTACCATAATTTTCTAACATATCAACCAAGTGAAACATTTTTGCTTTCATTTTTGGTTCTAATGAAAGTATGAAATCTTTCGCTGGCTTATTTCCGTTCTTTTCATAAAATTCTGCTTTAAAGTTTGTCATAAATTCCTCCAATGTATTTTCTGTAATTATATTATATGGTGTTTTTGCCATATTGTCAACAGAATTATACATGAATAATCCGTGTTTCTTCTATAATAATACAAATCACCTCCTTGTTATGTTTCTCTTCTGCCTTTTCAAGTTTACAGAATTTATCACAGAATGCTTTCGCTTCTGCAAATTCTTTGTCCGTCATAAGACAAGAAAAATATCTGTTCTTCTCATCATGGGCTGAACTTATTGTGTCAATGTCATTTCCGAGGCAGAAATATTTGAATAATTCTGCCTTTCTGTTGCTGATGATGAATGTTCTTTCTTTCATTTTTTATTCCTCACTTTCTTTTCCGTACTGCAAATCTTCATACTGCTTTTTTAGTTGTGCGAGATTTGCGTTTGTTTTTCTTATTTTGCTTTCCAACTCTTCTGCCCTTTTAGCAGTTGGCAGCATATCTTTTATTAAACGCATTCCGCCCAATCTATACAGATTCGCAATTTGCTTTTTGCCTTCTGTATTTGAAATTGACGGGTGAAACGTATAAACATACTCTATTGCTGGATAGTCTTTGTTGGATACGGTTGCACCCAGTTCTCTCTGAAATTCTTGTATTGTCATCTTTTCTTCTCCTTTCCCTTTTAAACCTCAAAGTCCTTTTTTATGACTTCAATCTTGATAAGCTGCTCCCACTTCACAAACTTGAAAGCAACTTTATCTTCACTTCCATCTTTTTGCGGAATTAATACACGATCATTGACAGCCATGATTACTGGTCTGCCTTCTGCAATCTTCAGGAACTGCTGCTGTAAATTAATCGGTGCAACGATTGCTAAAATATCGCATTCCCTTGCCTCTTCCTGCACGTCATATGCAGTATTTATTGGCTTGTTGCACTGGATAATTTCGCATTCTCCAAGTGCTGCTCTCTGTTCCGGGGTCATTTCGTGACGTGAAAACCAAAATACTTTTTTCATTTTGTCTCCTTTTCTCTGTGCCTTTGCGTTGGGAGAATTTGCACAGTTTCCTTTTATTTTTTGTTTGCATTGTTTTCCGTTTACAATACATTGAACGCTGACAATAAAATCAGCAGTACAATGTATAATCCAATAAACAGAAGAAAAATCATAAAATACTTAATCATTTCTCTTGCTGCCTTCCGGAGGTAATACTGCTCAGATCTCCGTTTTGGATGTTTTGGCGTTTTTGCCCGTGAATAAATGAGATTGAGTGTTTCTGTTTTCATTTTCTCTCTTCTCCCTTTTAAAATACTGTGTTCGGATACACCTCGTAGTATCCAAATTCATTTCTGCCCGTTGCTACCTGGTAGCCTAATTCATAAGCTACATTACGGACTTTTTCACTGCCCGTTATATATGGACAGTGTGTAATCCGTTTGTCTTTGAAGATTGAAAGCATAAACTTTACTTCTGCTTTCTCTTCCTTGGACAAATGATTTCTGAATGTGGTGTAATATAATTCTGCAATTTTCTTTTTCATAATATTCTCCTTGTCTTTTTTTTTGTTTTTTTTGCATAAAAATAACAGCCTCATTTCCGTTGGCTGTTTTTGTTACCATTGTCATCCTGTTTTGCGTTTGATTTGTAAAAATGGGTATAAAAATAGCACCCTATGGTTTGAGGTGCTAAATTTTTATAGGTTTTTTAGTTTCGCTTGAAGCTCTGCGATTTGAGCTTCTAGCTCTTCCCTTTTTTTAGTGTTTGCGTTATATTCCGCATCTGGTATCCATTCCATAATTTCACTTGGCTGAACTTCTAAGTATTCGCAAAGTCGATTTATGGTTTCCGTTTTGAAACCTTCGTTTTTTGCAATCTTTGATACAATGTTTGTGCTGAGTCCAGTATCAGCACACAATTTGCGTTTTGTAATTCCTCTACTTTCAAGCAATTTGTCTAATTTATAATATACTATCATTGTTAAGATCTCCTTTCCTTTTTATTATAGTATATCGTTTGATTTTTTACAATCATTTTATATTTAAATTTACCCTGCGATTGCATAGTTTAATTCTGTCAAACGGATTAGAACTTTTTCGCTTTCAGGTTCTTTATTAATATCTACCCCTTTCAGTTCCACTGGACATACATACTTCTTCTGAAATCATGTAACGGATTTTTTGTACATTCATACTCCGTTACAGTTCCAGTAAATCCTAATCTTTGACCACTTCTACCGCCTTTATGTCTTCGGTCATGTTTCATCATTTTTACATAATCTGCATATTTTGATTTGCGTTTTCTCTTTCGCAATTCTTCATAATAAAATTTACGCATAGAATCTGTATAATTATTGTTTGCTAAAACGTAGCACCACTGTTTTTTATTCCAGATCCAAACACGAACAAAGTCATCTTTTTCTTTGTGAAAGTTTTCGCACACATAAACGATTCCGTTTTCTGTTTGAAGAAGGATTGAACCTACTGGAATGCTGTGATTTTTATATTTACTATTCTGTTCAATTACCATAATTTTCATGATTTTTCCCCTTTCTGAAAGCAAAAAAATAAGCACTAGAAAAAGGCAGAACTTTCGCTCTGCCTTTCATACTACCTATTTTGATTTGCATTTCTATTTGAAATAGTGCTTGATTACAATGTTACAAATAACGCTTGCAAGTGCGGAATAGTCGTATTCCGTTTTGCCTGTTTTCTTGTTCTTTTTCGCTTTTACAAGCGTGTTAATCTGACGAGTTTCAAAATTCACCTCGCCTGTTTTCTCGTCCATTCTAAATTTGTTTCTGAACCCTTTCACATAGCTATCATGCAAAAGTTTCTTGTCGTCTGCCGTGAGTTTTACACGAGTTTTGTCTGTGTATGGAGTTTCAAAAGGCAAAGAGAATGTTGTCTTAATAACAGTCTCAAGTTCTTTAGAGGCTGATTTATATGCCTCTTTAACTTCTTTGGACATTACAATTTGACCATCCTCTCCGGCTTTCGAGTTTACATGAATAGCCTCAAGAGCTTTATAAAGTGCCGGACTCTGAAATGCCGGAATAATAGCATACTTCACGAGCTTGGAATTATTCCAGGTCGCAAGGACTCTAAAGACAGTCCGTACAACATCTGCATTGTTCTTGAAATGGTCATGATTCTCCTCTGTCATTACAGAGATAACGCTGTTGTATGTTTCCAATGTCTCCGCAGAGTCTTCTTCTGCTTCCTCAAGTGTTAATTCAGTTTCTTTCAACTGTACAGAAAGAGCCTCTGTTTCTACTTCTTTCTGCTCTGGGGTTTTATCCTCATTCTTCTCAAGATTAGAAATACGGGTTTTAATCCGTGCAATATCCTCTTTAAGAAGCTGAATTCTCATTTCAGACTCTTCGTGTGTGATTGCTGTCATGAAGTCTTCTGTCTGCTCAAGTGTAGCGTTTTTGTTTAAAAAGTTAATATTAAGGTTCATCATAATGTCTCCTACGGCTCTTGATACTATCTCCACCGACACGCATTGAGCGTGATTTTCTTGATAATTTAATGGTTGTAGCGTGTTGTACACACTATAAAAGGGTAGACTGGTAGCGTTGAGATCTAGTTGTTCTACCCTTCTAACTATGTATAACTCTGAATACATGAGCGTAAACATGGCGGTCATGTAGGTTGGTTTTACCCAACACTAAGAAGAATAGGTGCTACCCTGTTCTCTGCCACTCCATGCAATACTCATGTCTTTATATATTTTCCTGTCGGACAGCTTTTTTAAATTAGCTGTACTGTTTATTTTTGGTGGTGTACTTACTTTGTAAACGCCCACTGCCTAGAATATAGACTGAAAAGCTTTCCTCTCTACCTAAAGGGAGTAACCCTGTTACAAGTCAAAAAATATGACTTGCCACGCCCCCAAAGTAATAAGCTGAGGGACTAACTCGTTTTCAGGCAGACGAGCCTATGCGCCTATTATTAAGTTTGTATAGAGCAAAACCTAGATAAAGATATAGGAAATCTCTAGCAGCTCCCACTTTATATAGTCTTTAGGAACGTTTCTAGGAAACGCACTGTACCTACTTAACATGAGAACCGTTTATTTAGTTGTGGAATTTTTGCACGACTTATGCTAGAATAGACTTGTGGTGTACTAGACTAGCAATAGTCGCACTTGCTATATGAGATTAATGCATATATTCCTTGTATAAGGAAATATACTCTCTCTCGGTGTCAAACAGTTGGTACCTGTTCGCCCAGGGAAGAAATCCCATATAGCCATAAGATGTAAGGTAGCCCTTCATCTTAGCCCTCCTTCCTTAATATTAGCGGAAAAGTTTTAACCACGTACAAACTTTTTAACGTGATAACCGCCTTTATTAAGGAGGGATTTATTTAATTGTTTTGTCAAGTGGTTGTTGTCCTCTTGACTTGCTTCAAGTATATCATAGTGTTTGATGTTTGTCAACTACTATTTTCTTATGTGTCCGACCACAGTTAATCATACTGAAAATAGAAATAGTATAAAAACAAAAAACATTATTAACTTGTCAAGTGCTTGAGAACCGTTGTCATCTTGACACTTGCTATTATATTGCATAACTTGAAAAACGTCAAGCACTTTTTTAATTTTTTTCAAAAAACGAGTTTCTTCTATATAATGCAAAAAATGAAAAATTGGAATGATGATAGTTAGTTGTAGCTAACTTGGTGGTATGGAATCAGATCTGAAATATATAGACAGCGTGTCGAGAAATGGACAGATATATATTTTTTGTATAGTAATGAACTAGGTATGTAGTTTTTATATGATAATAGACATATTAATATAAAAGTGTCTAAAAAACGATAAAATAAACAAAAAATGCCTATATATAAATACATTTTCTAAAAATAGACATAATGTTAAAAAAAGAAGTCTCATTTTTGCTTTATATAGTAGATAAAATTTGAATTTCATTGTCTGAAAAAAGCGTAAAAATAACAAAAGTACGCTTTTTTAAGGCTTTTTCTGCCTAACGGAGGGTAGTTAAAATTAGAAAGACTAACTCAAATTAGTCAAGACTAACTATGCGGTCTTTCCACACACCAACTCAAAAAATCCCTCCCATTTCTAAAAATTCACCCACAAAAATTCCAATTTTTCACCTCTCTCCTCAAATCCTCAATTTCCCCTTATTTTTCAACGAAAATCGTACCTCACCAAAAATTCACCACTTATCGAACACTGTATCGCTAAAGTCCTTATTTCACAACACTTTTTCGCTCTCTCTCACACAAAATTCAACTAAAAATTTTCACAAATTCACTCACTGATCACAACTTTCTTCCTTATATAAAGGCATTTTTACGATGTACTATTTTTACGTCAAAAATCACCATTCAACTCTTTTCCAAATCAAAAATTTTCAAACCATCAACAGAGAATAATAATGTATCCCACAACTCAAAAATAAGGAGACAAAAACTATGCGTTTAACAAATGAAGAAATCTTAACTCAATTCCCATTCTGGTCAAATCATCCTTCAGGAAACATCCAACAAGTACGCTATGGAGACATACCAGATTGTCAATATACACAAGAATCCTACAATTACTATCAGCAAGAAACAGACCCACATCTATTAAACATCCTTTTAGCCAACGCTTGCATCTATTCGCAGCATGGAGCATTTGACATCTATAAAACCATAGCAGGTGATATTTATATCCATACAGAAACGCAGCAAGTCCTATACGGTTCACTCAATATACCATATAGAAATAAGCCTATCACAATCCATCTCAATCTTATGTATGGACTAAAAGCACTATCACTACTCTCTTTGCGTGGAACAGGTAAAGTAAAAGGATTCTGCAATAAAGATGGAATTGGATCGCCTTGCAATCATCTGAACACAGAAGAATTAGATATAGATATTATCAAATCAGTCTTAAATAATCCTATGGAAGATTATGGCTATGGAGTGCAAAAGTTTATGCAAGCGGCAAGAAAACTCTATGTAGAAGATCCATACAACAACATTATGAATAAAACATTTGAATTATAGAAAATACAACAAAATCATACATTTCATCCAATTACTATACTTATTTAAATAAAATCAGACCAAATTCTGTTCAAATGTCAAAAAGGCACGATTTACCATGTAAGGTATTAAAATTAATTCTAGCTCATTTTGTTCATAGATAAGTCATCAAATCGCCTGTTTAAAAATTCAAGGTTGTGTCAAAATAGAAATCATAAGAAAACACACATACTGAACTACACAACTTGTTTGTGTAGTAAACAAGGTTATAATCTTAGCTTGGAACGAAGAGACAAGATAAGTTGTATGCAGAGAATAACTATGCAAGTATAGTAACCGATGTTGATTCCATCGTACAACGAGTTGAAAGCGTAGAAAATACAGCTCAAGAAATCCAGGATGATACCATTCCTGCCCTTACAGATTCAGTCAATAAGAAAATATCTGAGATCAAATTAAATTCTGATCAAATTTCTCAACAAGTAACCTCAATCCAAGATACGGTAGAAAAACAAGCACAGGAGATTCTTGATGCAAATGGATGGCGTGTATCATTGGCAAACATTGGTGCATATGATGATTCCTATGCGACAGAGAAAGTAAGTATGTCTTTGACTCATGATGGAATGACAATTACTCGATCTGCCAGCGAAGGATATCGAACACAGTTTACAGGAGATACAATCAAAATCGAATACGATAACGGTCGTGGAACTTATGAAAATGCAATGAGTATTGAGAAGGATTTAATGTATTTAACACGACTCAAAGTTAAAAATGGTGTAGATCATTATACTATAAAAGAGATACCAATGACTTATACTTTTGGGGATTCAAAGATTGGCAGTCTGGTATTTATATCTAGTTCTGGAAATTCATAAAGAAACGAGGTGATAAATTGGCAAATTGGGAAAGCAGACTTACATGTTCTGAAACATATGTGTCCGGAGGGCAAGAAAACTATTCTAATGTAACAATAACAATGCAGATAAGACGTACTGATTATGCAATGATTGGACATAGCTCTAGTGCATATTGGTACATAAATTGTAATGGAACGGCATCAGGAAATCATTCTTTAACATTCAATTGGAATAATACACCTGCCGGAACTTGGTGGACTGTAGGAAGTTACAGTTTCAAGATTCCACATAACAGCGACGGAAGTAAAACCATCAGTTGCACAGGAGGGTTCTATACCAACATTTCTCCTGCTTCTTTTTCAGCTTCTGGTTCTTTTACCCTGACAAAAATTGGACGTTATGCAAACATAACTGCTTATACTTTATCAGATATAACACAAACAAGTGTCCGTATTACGTGGAATGCAGATGCGGCTTGTGACAGTGTGGCATATATGATTGAGGGGAAACAATGGGTATATTTGTCAGGATTATCTTTTGATGTATCTGGACTAGATCCTGGTAAAAATTACAAAATAAAAATTAGTGTAAAAAGAAAGGACAGTCAGTTATGGAAAGATAGTGTGTATAAATCATTTACAACCAAACCAATTACATCAATAAGCAATTCTTCTATATCGTGTAATATTGGAGAAAAGCTCTCTCTTTCTTTTGCAGATTATGCATATAACAAATCATTTCTTAGGCTATATCAAAAAAATCCCACAGACGAATGGACTTTAATTGATGAGCGTGAAGATATGCAGCAAGAAACTTATGAATGGGATTTGACTAATTTTAAAACAACAATGTTTGACAACACACCAAATTCAAACGAAAGTCAGATCAAAATTATATGTGGAACAACTATAAATTTAAAAGAATATACGAATGAATATTTAGGAAAGGCTTTTGTAACAAATAGCAATCCAGTTTTGTCAACTTTTACGTTTGCTAATACAGATTCTAAATCTGTTTCTATGCTTGGCAACACCACTACTATGATTACTTATTATGGAAACCTAAGAGTATCTTTAACACAAGAACAGAAAGCTATTCCAAAAAATAGTTCAACGATTAGTTATTATAATGTGTCAGTAACAGATCCGGATAAAACTACAATATTAAAAAAGATTGAAGAGTCCTCTTCTACTTTATTTTTAGACTTTGGAGCATTTTCACAGTCTGGAACTGTAAAGATAAATATTGAAGCAGTTGACTCAAGAGGAAATATTAGTAATTTAATCTCAAAATCATTTCAGGTTTATTTATATCATAATCCATCAATTGACTTAAACTTATCTCGTGTAAACAACTTCGAAAAAGAAACAAGTCTTGTAATAAATGGATATATTTCTAGAGTTTACACTTCTTCAAATAGAAATTCATTACAATCATTAAAATATAGATATCGTATACAAAACGGAACTGCTACATATAAGAATACCGTTGAGCTTACAAAAAGCTTGATGAAAAAATATGGAATTGATGCGAGTCGTGTTGTTCGCCATTGGGATGTGTGTTCTAAATGTTGCCCAGGATGGAATGGATGGGGAGCAAATGGATGCGACGCTTCTATTTGGAATCAGTTTAAGAAAGATATTGTAAGTGGTGCAGTGAAAACAATTCCAACACCGTCTCAGCCATCAGGCTCACAGTCATCTTCTAGTTCTTCAAGTTCCACTTCTGCTTCAAAACCAACAATTACATTTAAATATAAAGTTCGTGCTGGCGGAAAATGGTATCCTGAAGTACGCAATCTCGCAGATTATGCAGGTGTAAGAGGTAAAGCTATTACAGATATTGCCATTGGAGTTGACAAAGGGTCTGTCAAATATCGTGTTCATGTTAAGGGTGGCAGTTGGCTTCCATATGTAACAGGATATAATACTTCAGATGGCAACAATGGATATGCCGGAAATGGTAGAGAAATTGATGCAATCGAAGTATATTACAATACACCGTCTGCTTATGCAAATAAGTATGGATATAAGAAAGCTAAATACAGAGTTGCCGTAATTGGCAGAGATTACTACTCATGGCAGTATGATAATGAGAAAGGTAATGGCATGGATGGTTATGCTGGAGCTTTCGGAAGATCAATGGATAGATTCCAGATTTGTCCAAATTAATTTTCTGTAAATAATATTATGGGGAATAGTTGAGATTTAATACTCTTCTATTCCCCATTTTTTTACGATTTTTTGTAATAAGAGTTGAACCCGATGGTTTTACATGTTATTATATAATACTGCCTTGAGATTACTTGGATAATACAAATTAAATAAATGGAGGGATTTTTATGGGAGATGTTAGTGCAAGAAAAAGACCATCTGGTGCAAGTTGGGAATACAGAATAACTCTTGCTTCGATTAATGGAAAAAGACAACAGAAATCAAAGAGTGGTTTTAAAACAAAAGCAGAAGCTCTCAAAGCCGGACGTGAAGCACTTGAACAATATGAAAACTGTGGAGAAGTTGTTGTTCCATCTGAAATGTCAGTATCAGATTTATGTGATAAATGGCTCGAAGAGTATGGAAAAACTGATTTGCAAGCACAAACAATTGATGGATATGAAAAGAAAATAAGACTCTATATAAAGCCTGTAATTGGCAAATATATGGCTAAATCTGTTACAAGATTACAATTGCAAGAATTAATAACCGACATGGCTAACAAAGGATTTTCAAAGAATACGCTTACTAGCGTTAAAGGACTAATTAACTCTATATTTGATTGGGGTGAGATGAACAAAATAATAAAATCATCTCCTGCTTATAAATTAAAAATTCCAAAAAGAACAGAAGTAAAGTCAAGAATTGATAGTCATGTTTTTATTCCAAAGGAAATGATGGAAAAGATATTTGATAGATTTCCAAAGGGATCTTCTGCTTATATTCCATTGATGATTGCATATCATTGTGGTTTAAGATTAGGCGAAACATTTGGACTTGTTTGGGAAGATATAGACTTTAAAGATAAAACATTAACTGTAAATAGGCAAGTGCAATGGATGTCAAATAAGAACAGAACAAAAGAAGATAAATTAAAACAAAATGGCACGAAAGAAACTGGCGGTGGGTATTGGTATTTCTCAACTCCTAAGTATGACAGCTACAGAACAATTGATTTAGATGACGAGTTATTGGCTGATTTAATTGAAGAAAAAGAGAAACAAATTAAAGCAAAAGAATATTATGGTAAAAGATATTATAACTATTATAGCATCTATAATCCACTAGAAAAAAATCATGATATAGATATGGAAATAAACCCAATTGGATTAGATGAGACAGAATTTAAAGTAGATTTTGTAAACAGAAGAGAGTCTGGTGAATATGTTTCTCCTAGAACAATGCAACATGTTTCTTCTGTAATTCACAAACAATTAGATTTTAAAGAATTTGATTTTCATTCTTTAAGACATACTCATGCTACAATGTTGTTGGAACAAAAAGCACCTTTCTTGTATATTAAAGACAGACTTGGGCATGTAAAGATTGATACTACGAAAGTATATACAGATCATCTGACAGATACTATGTCAAAAGAGGGACTAGATGTATTAATGAATATTTATAAAAAATAA
>UMLM01052160.1_pt1 | contig 19202 bp, 11 predicted proteins | sample 1966571 | NCBI WGS metagenome assembly UMLM01 (sample SAMEA4836203, study PRJEB28245) | human gut metagenome | biome: gut microbiome; material: fecal sample | place: Denmark | collected 2008 | reverse complement strand
GCCTGCCATTAAAGAGAAGGTGGACATCCCCGTTGTGGCGGACATCCACTTTGACTACCGCGCCGCGCTTGCAGCGCTGGATGCCGGTGCGGACAAAATTCGCATCAACCCCGGCAACATCGGGGATGATGACCGCGTCAAGGCTGTGGCCGACGCCTGCAACGCCAGAAATGTGCCCATCCGCATCGGCGTCAACGGCGGCAGCCTCGAAAAGCACATCCTGGCCAAGTACGGCGCTCCCGTGCCCGAGGCCATGGTGGAGAGCGCCATGTACCATGTGCGGCTGCTGCAAAAATACGACTTTGATAATATCGTTATTTCGATCAAATCCAGCAACGTGCCCCGCATGATGGCGGCGTACCGTCTGCTGGCCAGCCAGACGGACTACCCCCTGCACGTCGGCGTGACCGAGGCCGGCGGCAACCGCATGGGCCTCATCAAGTCCGGTATGGGCATCGGCGGTCTGCTGATGGAGGGCATCGGCGACACGTTGCGCGTCAGTCTGACCGATGAACCCGAGAACGAGGTCTACGCCGGGTATGACATCCTGCGCGCGGCGGGCTACGCCGTCGCCGGTCCCGAGATCATCAGCTGCCCGACCTGTGGCCGCACCCAGTACCCGATGATCGAGATCGCCAACGAGGTCGAGGCGCGTCTGCGGGACGAGGGCTTTAAGAAGCCGCTCAAGATCGCTATTATGGGCTGTGTTGTCAACGGCCCCGGCGAGGCATCCGACGCCGACATCGGCATTGCCGGCGGTAAGGACGAGGCCCTGCTTTTCATCCGCGGCGAGAAGATCCGTATGCTCAAGGGCGATATTGTCGGCCAGCTGCTGGAAGAAATTCATAAAATGTAACCAATAAAGCCTTCCCCCGCGGGGGAAGGTGGCCCCGCAGGGCCGGATGAGGGGCAAGCTATCCTCGGCAATCCGTTTGCGGGTAATGCCCGGCAACTTCGCCCTCATCAGTCCGCTTCGCGGACAGCTTCAGTCTCCGTGCCAAGAGCCGCCTACGGCGGTTGCACTCCGACACGCGCCTGCGGGCGCAGCCCCTCGGAGGAAGCCTTGTCTCTACACCCACTTGTGAGGTACCCCCATTTGAAACCATTTGTCACCCAGGTCTGGCCGCAGTTTACGGCGGACCAGCAGTTCTGCGCGGCGTTCGGCAGTGTGCTTGTGGACCGCGTGGAGCTTTACCGCACACAAAGACAGGTCGTCATCTGCCTGCGCAGTGCTGAACCTCTGGATCAGGCGCTGTGCGGGCGTCTTTGTGCGTCCCTTGCCGAGGTGTTCGCCGGGTATGAGCTGCAAGTCCGCAGCTACTTTGCCTACCCGAACATCACCCCCGAGGCCGTGCGCCTGATGATCGAGGAATTGAAAGAAAAGGGAATGCCGGTCAACGGCTTCCTCGATAAGTCCGAGCCCGTCACCTTTGGCGAGGACGGCATCACGGTCCACGTCAGCGCGGGCCGCCAGATCCTTGAGAGCGTCGAGCTGCCCCGCGTGCTGGCCGAGATGATCCAGGAGCGCACAGGAAGTCTGCCTGTCGTCCGCCTGGCCGATTCCGGTAAGGTGCGCACCGAGGAGGAGTTTGAGCAGTACCTGCAGGAGAAGGCCCCCGTTGTCAAGTTCGAGGCCAAGGAGACACCGCCCGACTTTACGATTGAAGGTCTCGCCCTCACGAACAAGCCGGTCAAGCTGTTCTACGGCAAGCAGTTCAAGCCCACCGACACCCGCCGCCTCAACGATCTGGGCGACGGCGGCAAGGTCACGGTCTGGGGCGACGTCTTTGCTACCGAGGTCAAGGGCAGCCGCCGCAAGATTTATTTTACCTCCATTACCGACTACTCCGGCTCCGTCAACCTCAAGGTCATGGGGGAAGAAGGCGCGGATATGTCTAAGTGGGAGGGCCTCAAGCCCGGAACGACCCTCATCGTCCGCGGCAACTATATGTACGACAAGTACGAGCATGACTTTGTCATCATGCCCTACGACGTTTTGCAGGTCGAGCGTGAGCAGCGCCAGGATACCGCGCCCGACGGCGAAAAGCGCGTCGAGCTGCACCTGCACACCAAGTCCAGCTCGATGGACGGCTTCAACGACCCCGGCAAGATCGTGCGTCTGGCTCACCGCATGGGCCACCGCGCCATTGCCATCACCGACCACGGCGTCTGCCAGGGCTACCCCGAAGCGATGCTGGCCACCGATGCCATCCACGAAACAGACCCGAACTTTAAGCTGATTTACGGCTGTGAGGCCTACTTCGTCGATGACATGATCCCCGCAGTCTACGGCAGCGCCGAGATGCCGCTCTCCGGCTCGTTCGTCGTCTTTGACACAGAGACGACGGGTCTCGACTCCAACACCGAGCGCCTGACCGAGATCGGCGCGGTCTATGTCGAGAACGGCAAGATCAACGAGGAAAAGAAGTTCTGCACCTTTGTCAACCCCGGCAAGCCGATCCCGCAGAAGGTCGTTGACCTGACCGGCATCAACGATGCCATGGTCGCCGACGCCCCGACGCCCGAGGAGGCCATCCGCGCTTTTAAAGAATTTTGCGGGGACAACATCCTTGTGGCCCATAACGCCCACAGCTTTGATATGCTGTTCATCCGCAAGGCAGGGGAGAAGGCGGGCGTCAGCTGGGACGAGAACACCTATATCGACACACTGCCGATGGGGCAGGCGCTCTTTCCGGGTCTGCGCAACTACAAGCTGGACACCATCAACAAGCACCTCGAGATCCCGCCCTTCAACCATCACCGCGCCGTCGATGACGCCATGGCGCTGGCCCGCATCTATGAGGTCATGCTGACCGACCTCGAGGAAAAGGACATCCATACGGTGGAGTCTATCAACACCGGCCTCGGCGGCAACAAAGAAGTGCTGAAGAAGAAATACTACCACCTTATTATATTGGTGCAGAATCAGGTGGGCTTAAAGAACCTCTACCGCATTGTCAGCGCCGCCCACACGCAGTATTTCTTTAAGAAACCGCGCGTGCCGCGCAGCCTGCTGAACCAGTACCGCGAGGGCCTGCTGCTCTCCCCGGCCTGTGAAGCAGGTGAGCTTTACAGGGCAATCGTGGCCGGTCAGCCCTACGAACAGCTGCTCCGCATTGCCGATTATTACGATTATCTCGAAGTGCAGCCGCTCGGCAACAATGAATTCATGGTGCGCAACGGGCAGGTGGACTCGATCGAGGCCATCAAAAACTTCAACCGCACCGTCATAAAGCTGGGCGAGGACCTGCATAAGCCGGTTGTCGCCACGGGCGACTCCCACTTTCAGGAGCCGGAGGACTGGATCTACCGCGCTGTTCTGCAGGCCGGCAACGGCTTCAAGGACGCGGACAACCAGGCCCCACTCTACTTCCGCACCACGCCCGATATGCTGGAGGATTTCAGCTATCTGCCGCAGGAAAAGGCGTATGAAATTGTGGTGACGAACCCCAACAAGATCGCCGCGACCATCGACAACAACCTGCGCGCCATCCCCAAGGGCACCTACCCGCCCAGCATCCCGGGCGCGGAACAGGAGCTGCGCGACGACACCTGGAAGCATGCGGCGCGCGACTACGGCAGCCCGCTGCCCGATGTGCTGCAAAAGCGGCTGAAAAAGGAGCTGGACTCCATCTGCGGCCACGGTTACGCCGTTTTGTACGTCATTGCTGTGCGTCTGGTGGCCTACTCCAATGCGGGCGGCTATCAGGTCGGCAGCCGCGGCTCCGTCGGCTCATCCGCCGTCGCGCACTTCTCCGGCATTTCCGAGGTCAACTCGATGCCGCCGCACTATCTGTGCCCCAACTGCAAGCACAGCGAGTGGATCAACGATGGCGTACACTTTGACGGCTTCGACCTGCCCGACAAGACCTGCCCGGTCTGCGGCAAGCCGATGATCGTCGAGGGCCACGACATCCCGTTTGAGACCTTCCTCGGCTTCTACGGCGACAAGGAGCCTGATATTGACCTGAACTTCTCGGGCATGTATCAGTCCCACGTCCACCGCTACACCGAGGAACTGTTCGGCAAGGAAAACGTGTTCAAGGCGGGCACGGTCTCCGGTCTGCAGGATAAGACCGCCTACGGCTACGTCAAAAAATACCTCGAGGAGCGCGGCAAGACCGTCAACCGCGCCGAGGAAAACCGTCTTGTCATGGGCTGCACCGGCGTCAAGCGCACGACGGGTCAGCACCCCGGCGGTATGGTCGTTGTGCCGGATACCTTCGACATTTACGACTTCTGCGCCATCCAGCACCCGGCGGACGACGTCAAGGGCGGTCTGCTGACGACCCACTTTGAATTTAAATACCTGCACGATACGCTGCTCAAGCTGGATGAGCTGGGCCATGATGTGCCGACCTTCTACAAGTTCTTTGAGGAATACTCCGGCATTCCGATTGATTCTGTCCCGATGAACGACGAGAAGGTCTACAGTCTGCTGACCAGCCCCGAGGCCCTCGGCGTGACGGAGGAGCAGATCGGCTCCAAGACCGGCACGTTCGGCATCCCCGAGATGGGCACGAACTTTGTGCGCCAGATGCTTCTGGACGCCCAGCCGAAGAATTTCTCCGAGCTGATCCAAATCTCCGGCCTGTCCCACGGCACCGACGTCTGGACCGGCAACGCCGACGAGCTGATCCGCTCGGGCACCTGCACGATTGCGGAGGTCATCGGCTGCCGTGACAGCATCATGCTGTACCTGCTGCGCAAGGGACTGGAGCCGAAGATGTCGTTCGACATCATGGAGGCCGTGCGTAAGGGCAAGGTCGCCAAGGGCGGCTTCAAGCCCGGGTGGGAGGAGGCCATGCGCGAGCACGATGTGCCCGACTGGTATATTGAATCCTGCCGCAAGATCAAGTATATGTTCCCCAAGGCCCACGCCGTGGCCTACCTGATGGCGGCCATCCGCCTGATGTGGTTCAAGGTCTACCACCCGGCCATCTTCTACGCGGTGTACTTCACGGTGCGCGGCGCGGATATTGACTACGAGGCCGCCGTGGGCGGCGTCCGTGTGGCGAAGCAGCACCTGCGCGACAACGAAAAGATCCCCAAGGACGAGCGCACCGCCAAGGACGATGACGCGCTGGTCAGCCTGCAGCTGGAAAACGAAATGCTGCAGCGCGGCTGCGAGTTTTTGCCCATCGAGCTGGGCAGAAGCTACGCCAGTAAGTACGTGGTTGAGGACGGCAAGGTGCGTCTGCCGTTCACGGCCATCCGCGGTCTGGGTGATGCCGCCGCTGTTGCGCTGGAACAGGCCACGATGCACGGGCAGGAGTATATCTCGGTGGAGGAATTGCAGCAGGCCAGCGGTGTGGCGCAGTCTGTTTTTGACAAGCTCCGCGCCGTCGGCTCTTTGGGCAGTCTGCCCGAAACGAGCCAGGTGGATTTGTTCAGTATGATATAAAGGTGAGGGGCTCTGCCGCTTTGCCGCTGCCGCCAACTTGCCCCCTTGACAACCTACCTGATTTGCGCTATAATAGCAGTCACTGATGCGGGATTAGCTCATCCGGTAGAGTGACTGCTTCCCAAGCAGTAGGTGGCGAGTTCGAGACTCGTATCCCGCTCCAAGATACCCCGAGGCGTTTCGCTTCGGGGCATTTTTATTTGTGCAAAAGAGGTGCCGACCATGCTTGACGCATTCCCGATCTATCACTGGTTCCACAACGGCAACCCGTATTCCGGGGCAGAGGGCGGTATGCGCTATGTCATCACCCCCATCAAGGTGCCCGACCCGAGCGACGAGAGCGGCAAGAAAAAGCGCGAGGCCCTCTGCACCGAGGTCTGGCCCGGCCCGTGGAGCATCGAGCATACTGCCGAGGAAAAGATCGAGACGCAGCTGTTTGACGGCGACCAGGCGGGCTTGGATAAGGCCGTCGCCTGGCTGCATGAGCGTTACACCGCCGAGGCAGACCGCTGGACGGACATCCCGTCGATCCTCGACTGTGAGCCGGACCGCTGAAGGTCGAGTACGCCGGCGTGCTGGGCACGGTCACGGCGCACATCCCGTTCATCGGCATCTATGCCGGGGCGCTCAACACGCTACCCGGCAAGCTGTACGCCTTCGGGTTTATCGTGGCCGCCGCCATGCTCTATCTGCTGGCGCATGAATTGAGCGAATAAGCACGAAGCCGCACCCCGCGCAGAGACAGGGGTGCGGCTTTTGCGTAAAAACGTGATTTGTACAAAAGCAGGTTGCACAAGACTGGCAAAGAGCGTACAATAGTGCTGAATGAGGCGATTTGTATGTGGTTATTGTACGCAGTCGGCTCTGCGCTGTTCGCGGGTCTGACATCCATTCTGGCAAAATGCGGCATTCGCAAAACGGATTCCACCGTGGCCACGGCCATCCGCACGATCATTGTGCTGATTTTTGCGTGGGTCATGGTGTTTGTGGTCGGCTCGCAGGGGACGATTGCCAGCATCCCGGCCAGAAGTCTGGTATTCCTGGGGCTGTCGGGTCTGGCTACGGGTGTCAGCTGGCTGTGCTATTTTTATGCCTTGCAGCGCGGGCCGATCGATAAGGTCGTGCCCATCGACAAGAGCAGCACGGTCATGACGATCTTGCTGGCTGCACTGCTGCTGGGCGAGAGTGTGACCTTGACCAGGGGCATCGGCGTTGTGCTGATCGCCGCCGGCACATTCCTGATGATCGAGAAAAAGGGCGGCGTCCAGAAAGAGGAAAACGGCTGGATGTTGGCGGCGTTCGGTTCGGCCATTTTTGCGGCACTGACCTCGATCCTGGGCAAGGTCGGCATCACCGGGGTCGAGTCCAATCTCGGTACGGCGCTGCGCACAGGCGTGGTGCTCATCATGGCGTGGGTCATGGTGTTTGTGCAGGGCAAGCAGGGCCGGGTGAAGGCGGTGCCCGAAAATGAGCTTGGCTTCATCTGTCTGTCGGGTCTGGCGACGGGGGCCAGCTGGCTGTGCTATTACAAAGCGCTGCAGCTCGGCCCGGCCAGTCTCGTCGCGCCCATCGATAAGCTGAGCATTCTGGTTACAGTGCTGTTCTCCTACATCGTGTTCCATGAGCGCCTGAGCAGAAAGGCTCTGACAGGTCTGGCCATGCTTGTCGCGGGCACACTCGTCATGCTGGTATAAAAATTATCATAACGGCAGCACCTTTTCCTGCAAAGGTGTTGCTTTTTTTGCTGTCTTTTGCCATAATAAATATATATGCAATAGACAGACTTATGCAGGAAAGGAGGCACAGCAGATGGCGCAAATCGCCGTGGTCGAGGACAACGACGCCATGCGGGCGCAGCTCTGCGGGTTCATCGCGCAGTATGCGCAGGAGAGCGGACACCAGCTGGACGTGACCGCCTTCTCGGACGGAGCACAGCTTGTGGAACCGTACCGCCCCGGGTTTGACATCATCTTTCTGGATATTGAGATGCCAACGCTCGGCGGTATGCCGACGGCGGAGCGCATCCGCAGGCAGGACCCGGATGTGGTGCTCGTGTTCGTCACCAACATGGCACAGTATGCCATCCGCGGGTATGAGGTCGACGCGCTCGACTTTGTGCTCAAGCCCGTCAGCTACTACCAGTTCAGCACCAAGCTGGAGCGCGCCTTGCAGCGCATCCGGCGCCGCCGCGGCGGGCAGGTGGCCTTGCAGGTCAGTGGCGGGGTGCAGCTGCTGGATACCGACGACATCCTTTATCTGGAAACGCGGGACCGCCTTTTGCACTACCACACGGCCACGGATACCTGGTCGGTGCGCGGCAGTCTGCTGAAGGCCGAAAAGGATCTGGCTGCCTACCACTTTGCGCGCTGCAACCAGTGCTATCTGGTCAACCTGCGCCACGTCAGGGGCGTGCAGGATGATCTGGTGCAGGTGGGGGAGGAGCGGCTGGAGCGGCTGGAGATCAGTCGTCGCCGGCGCACGGCTTTTCTGGCCGCGCTGGCGGCCTATGTCGGGGGTGCGCTGTAGGTGGATACACTTCTGACATGGGTGATTTGTGCTGTCGGCCTGTGCGGTGCGGAGCTGGCCTACTGGCTGCCGCTGAAAAAACGCAGAAATTTTACCATGCGCACCGCCCTGAATTTTATCTCGGCAGTGCCGTTTGCGCAGGTCATCATCTGGGCCAACAGCGGCCACGCCAAGTCGGCGATGCTGCTGGTGATTTACGGCGGTTATTTCATCTGGGCTGCGGTGTCAACCCATCTCTGCACGCTGCTGGACTGGTCGGCCAGCGCATATTGCAGCATTTGGATCGTCCTGACGACGGAGTCGGCCTATGAGCTGTGGCGCGTTCTGATCTGGACGGCGAAGGCGCTTGGAATGCGCCATCTGCCGCTGCACAGCACGCCGATACTGCTGGGGCAGCTGGGCTTTACCATTGCCTGCTGTGTGACGGTCCGGTATACCATGGCGCGCACGATGCCGGAGGACGGCATCTACCACATCGGCCCTCGCCAGTTGGGCAGTGCCGGACTTCTGGGCGCGATATTCGTCTTTCAGTTTTTTGCACTGCAAACCAGTCTGCGCGTCGGGCTGCAGCCATCGGCGGTAGTCGCACCGTCGATGCTGACCCAGTTTTACTGCGTGACGCTGCTCTATTTACAGACCGAGCTTTTCAAAAAAGCGGCCATGCAGAAGGAGATGGACGCACTGAACCTTCTGTATGATCGCCAGCGCAAGCAGTACCAGATCGCACGGCAGAACGTGCAGATCATCAACCGCAAGTGCCATGAGCTCAAGGTTCAAATCGCCGACCTGCGCCGTCTGCAGCCCGACGAGGCCGCAACGCAGAGCCTTGACGAGGCCGAGCAGGCGGCCCGGATGTACGACGCCAACGCTGCCACCGGTAATGAGGTGCTGGACGTCGTCCTGACCGAAAAGAGCCTGCTGTGTGAGGCCCAGCGCATCCGCTTGAACTGCGTAGCCGATGGCACCTGCCTTGCGGCCATCGAGCCTGGTGACCTGTACGCGCTGTTCTCGAACCTGCTCGACCAGGCCATCGACGCTGCAGCCCAGCAGCAGAATGACCGCCGCATGATCGACCTGCTTGTATGCAGGCGGCAGGGCTTCGCGGTCATCAACGTCATCGGCCCGGCGCTGTCCGGCAGCCAGCCCGACCACGGACGCCGCCACAGCTATGAGCTGAAGGTCGCCCGCCGTGTCGTGCAGAAATACAGCGGCGCCATGGCGACAGAGCCCCGCGGAGAGCTGTTCGCCGTCAAGATCGTGATGCCGCTCACCAAGGGATGAAAGAAAAAATACCGCCTGTTTTTTGTGCAAGATGTACAAAGAGCGGGCGGCCTTTTTTGTACCCCAAAAACCGAATATCCCGCCAGGAATACCACTTTTCGCAAACCCATTGCCAGAAATTTAACAGTTCTGTACAATACAGGTACAGTAAAAAACAACACAGGAGGGCGCAATGCGAAGCACGACCAAGCTGATGAAGAACTGGCAGTTCACCGGCCCTGACGGTAAGACCACTGCCGTGGACCTGCCGCACACCTGGAACAACATCGACGGCCAGGACGGCGGCAACGACTACTGGCGCGGCATCTGCATCTACAAGACGCGGTTTGCGGCGCCCGCTTTTGACAAGAATACCCAACAGGTCTGGCTGCAGTTTGAGGGCGTGAATGCCAGCGCCAAGGTCACGCTGAACGGGGTGGAGGTCACCCGCCACGACGGCGGCTACTCCACCTTCCGCGCGGATGTCACGGCGCTGCTGGCCGACAGCAATGTGCTGATCGTGGAGGCGGACAACAGCAAAAATGACCGCGTCTACCCACAGAAGGCTGACTTCACCTTCTACGGCGGCATCTACCGCGACGTCAGCCTGCTGGTCGTCAACCGGAACCACATCGCGCTGGATTATCTCGGCGGCCCGGGCGTGCAGATCACGCCCACTGTCAACGGCGCAAACGCTGACATCGAGGTCAAGACCTGGATGGAGGGCGACGGAGAGGTCGAGTTCTCGATTTACGACGCCGCCGGTGCCGAGGTGCTGACCGGCAAGGGCCGGGACACGACGGTCACGCTGGAGCACCCGCACCTGTGGGACGGCGTCCGCGACCCGTATCTCTACACCTGCGCGGTGCGTCTGGTGCTGAACGGCGAGGTACAGGACGAGGTACGCCAGCGCTTCGGCGTGCGCAGCTTCTCGGTTGACCCCAAGCAGGGCTTCTTCCTCAATGGCCGCCCGTATCCGCTGCACGGCGTCTCCCGCCATCAGGACCGCAAGGGTCTGGGCAATGCCATCACGCGCGAGATGCACGACGAGGATATGCAGCTCATCAAGGAGCTGGGCGCGAACACGATCCGTCTGGCGCACTACCAGCACGACCAGTACTTCTACGACCTCTGCGATGAGGCCGGCATGGTCGTCTGGGCTGAGATCCCCTACATTTCCGAGCACATGCCCAACGGGCGTGAGAACACCATCTCGCAGATGAAGGAGCTGATCGTCCAGAACTACAACCACGCCTGCATCGTCTGCTGGGGCGTCTCGAACGAGATCACGATCTCGACGAAGGACAACCGCGACATGCGCGACAACCATCATGTGCTGAACGATCTCTGCCATGAGATGGACAAGACCCGCCTGACGACGCTGGCCTGCTACGCGATGTGCGGACCCTTCAACCCGGTGGCGCATATCACGGATCTCGTCAGCTGGAACCTGTATCTGGGCTGGTACGTGCCGGGCCTCTTTTTAAACGACCTCTGGATGGACTTCTTCCACCTCTGCTACCCGAACCGCGCGCTCGGTTTCAGCGAGTACGGCGCCGAGGGTATGCCGAACCTGCACAGCAGCCATCCCCGCCGCGGTGACCACACCGAGGAATACCAGGCCATCTACCATGAGTACATGCTCCGCTGCTTTGACCGCCACAAATGGCTGTGGGCGACCCACGTCTGGAACATGTACGACTTTGCCGCCGACGCCCGCGACCAGGGCGGCGAGCCGGGTATGAATCATAAGGGACTTGTCACCTTTGACCGCAAGACCAAGAAGGACAGCTTCTACATCTATAAAGCGTGGTGGAGCGACGAGCCGTTCGTGCATATCTGCTCGAAGCGCTATGCGGACCGCACCGAGAATGAGATCGAGGTCAAGGTCTACTCGAACCAGAAGAATGTTACGCTTTACGTGGACGGCGAAAAGCTGGCCGAGCAGGAGGGCGAGCACATCTTCAAGTTCCGTGTCAAGCTGAACGGCGAGACGAAGGTCCAGGCCGTGGCAGGGGACAGCATCGACGATGCGGTATTCCGCAAGGTAGATGCCCCGAACCCGGACTACAAGCTGACTAAGAAAAAGTCCACCAGCGCAAACTGGGTGTAAATTTCGCCAAGCTGTAGGGGCCGCACATGTGCGGCCCGCAGCCGAATGGCAGACGAGCATTTGCGGGAAAGCCGCGGGCCGGGCATGCCCGGCCCCTACAAACCTCCCGGAAATCGCATCGTATTCTTTTGAAACACGCCGCACCGTGCGGCTGTTTTATATAAAACAAGGAGAAAAAGGTAATGGATGATCTGAAAATGCAAAAGCAGACCTTGAAAAAGGCCTACAAAAAGACCAAGCGTAAGCACATTACGCCGTGGAAGATTCTGGCAATCATCTGCGCCGTGGTGATGATCGTTTCGATCCCGCTTAGCATCCTTCTGCAAAAGTTCGACAACACCATGGCGGCCCGTTTCGGCGGCAGCTTCTGGAAGCTGCAGAACGAGGACGCCAACGCCCAGTATTACACCAGTGACTTCAACTCCGCCGAGGAGATGGTCAACTACGGTCTGGCTTTGACCCAGCAGGTCGAGGCCGAGGGCGCTGCCCTGCTGATGAACAACAACAATGCGCTGCCTCTGGCTGCCGACGCTAAGGTCAGCACCTTCTCCAGCAGCAGCGTCAACCTCGTGTACGGCGGCACCGGCTCCGGCAATATTGATGCCTCCACCGCCGACACCCTGCGCACCGCCCTCGAAAAGGTCGGTGTCACCGTCAACCCCACCCTGTGGGACTTCTACACCGTCGGCGCCGGCAAGGACTACGCTCGCTCCAAGAGCGGCATGGTCGCCACCTCCAGTGAGGTCACCGCCGAGGTGCCTTGGGATGTCTACACCGACGAGGTCAAGGACAGCGTTGCCCAGTACGGCGATGCCGCTATCGTGACCCTGTCCCGCGTCGGCGGCGAGGGTGCTGACCTTTCCTACGGCGAGGTCAACTATCTGGCGCTCGACGAGAACGAGAAGGCTATGCTGCAGAACGTTGCCGAGATGAAGAAGAACGGCACCGTCAAAAAGACCATCTTGCTGATCAACTCCGCCAACGCCCTGCAGGTCGATTTCCTCAAGAACAACGAGTACGACATCGACGCCGCACTGTGGATCGGTGACGTGGGCATCTCCGGCATCAATGCCGTGGCCGAGATCCTGACCGGCAAGGTCAACCCCTCCGGCAGCCTGGTCGATACCTACTGCTACGACAACTTCAGCGCTCCCGCCATGTGGAACTTCACCCCCACCACCTACGAAGGCTATGTCGAGGGCGGCGATGTGTCCGCCAAGGCTAAGTCCTACATGATCTACCAGGAAGGCATCTATGTGGGCTACAAGTACTACGAGACCCGCTACGAGGATTTCGTCACCGGCAACGGCAACGCAGGCGACTACGCCTACGGCGACATCGTGGCTTACCCCTTCGGCTACGGCATGAGCTACACCGACTTCGACATCAGCGACATGAACGTCAGCTACAATGCCGCCGATGACATCTACACCGTCACCGTCAAGGTCACCAACACCGGCGACATGGCCGGCAAAAAGACCGTGCAGGTCTATGTCCAGAGCCCCTACACCGACTACGACAAGGAAAACGGCGTCGAGAAGTCTGCCGTTTCTCTGGTCGGCTTCGGCAAGACCGGCATGATCGAGCCGGGCGCTTCCGAGACGCTGTCCATGACCGTCAACAAGCGCGATATCGCTTCCTACGACACCTACGGCGCCGGCACCTACATCCTCGACGCCGGTGACTACTACTTCACCGCCGCCACCGATGCCCACAACGCTGTCAACAACATTCTGGCTGCCAAGGGCTACACCGTGGAGTCCACCAACGGCAAGATGACCGCCGACGGCAACGCCGACCTGACCTACACCTGGACCGAGGAAGCCCTCGACACCACTACCTATGCCACCAGCGAAAACGGCACCGCCATCACCAACCAGCTGTCCTGCGCCGACCCCAACCTGTACGAGGGCATTGAGGAGACCGTGACTTGGCTGAGCCGCTCTGACTGGAACGGCACCCTGCCCACCGAGACCGTCAAGCTGGCCCTGACCGACCTGCTCAAGAAGGACCTGAAGGACATCCGCTACGATCCTGCCGACTACGAGAGCGTTGATATGCCCACCCTCGGCGCCAAGAATGGCGTCAAGCTGTACGACATGATCGGCCTGGACTACAACGATCCCAAGTGGGATGAGCTGCTGGATCAGATGACCTTCGACGAGATGAACTCCCTGATCGGTGACGCCTTCCACTGGACCATGCCCGTCAAGAGCGTGGAGGCCCCCGGCACCCGCGACGAGAACGGCCCCCAGGGTCTGACCGCCAGCCTGCTGGGCAACGACAAGAGCCAGCTGACCGCCACCGCCTTCACCTCTGAGGACGTTATGGCTGCCACCTTCAACACCGAGATCATGACCGAGATCGGCAAGGTCATCGGCAACAACTGCCTGGAAGCCAACATTGCCTGCCTGTACGGCCCCGGCAACAACATCCACCGCACCCCCTACGGTGGCCGTAACTTCGAGTACTACTCCGAGGACGGCTTCCTCTCCGGCATGATGTCCGCTTACGAAGTCAAGGCAATTCAGGACAAGGGCGTCCATGTTGTGATGAAGCACTTTGCCCTGAACGACTGCGAGCAGGATCGTATCGGCCTGGGTGTCTGGGTCAACGAGCAGGCTGCCCGTGAGGTTTATCTGAAGGCCTTCCAGGCTCCCGTCGAGGTCGGCAACGCCAACGGCGTTATGATCGCCTACACCCGCTGGGGCGCTGTCTGGTCCGGCGGCAACTACGGTCTGGTCACCGGCATCCTGCGCAACGAGTGGGGCTGCGACGGCATGGTCATCACCGATAACGTTCTGACCCAGTATGTCAACGGTCCCGACGGCGTGCTGGCCGGTGTGTCCATCTACGATGCCATGATGTCCTTCGTCACCGACACCCTGCCCCAGTACAAGAACGACCCCGTCATCGTCACCGCCATGCGCGAGGCCTGCCACCACAACCTGTATGCCATCGCCAGCTCCTGCGGCATGAACGGCGTGGGTGCCGACACCACCATCAAGGTCACCCGCCCGACGGTTGTCACCATGAGCATCATCATTGCCTGTGCCTCCTCCTTCTTCTGCCTGCTGGGCATCGTGATGTGGATCATTGGCGGCATCAAGTTCCGCAAGACCGAAGAATACAAGGCCTACAAGGATTTCAAAAAATCCCTGAAAGCCGCTAAGAAAGCCTGATTTCTACAGAATTTCCGCAAGCTCCCCGCCGGCCCCGGCGGGGACTTTTGAGTAAGATTTCTTTTTCCACAACAAGGAGCAGCCCATGAGCGAAAATGCAAAAGCGTCCAGCGTCAATCGCGCCAAACTCTACCAGCTGGTACTGTTTCCGCTGAACAACGGTGCCACGAATGTTTATTACGTCCTTGTGCTTTCCTACATTGCCACCTTCGGCAGCAATGTACTGGCGCTGGGCACTCTGTTTGCCTCGGCCATGGTCACGGCCATGCGCCTGTGCGATGCCATCACCGACCCGATCATCGGTGCGCTGATGGACCGCACGAACGGTAAGTTCGGCAAATTCCGCCCGTTCATGGCCATCGGCAACCTTATCATGGCCGTCAGCATTCTGGTGTTGTACGGCATCACCCCGACGATCCCCGATACGATGATGTGGGCACGCTATGCCGCGTTTGTGGGCCTGTACTTTGTCTGGGTCATCGGCTACACCTTCCAGACCAGTTGCACCCGTTCCGGTCAGACGGTTCTGACCAACGACCCCAAGCAGCGCCCGCTGTTCACGATCTTCAACACCGTCGGCAGCCTGCTGGGCATGGGCGTTATGCAGTTCCTGGCTCCCATTCTTGCCAAAAACTATGAGGGCGGCTATTCCTCCGCGGGCTTCTTCCGCACGCTGGCCCCCGTGGGCATTGTGATGTCCATTGCGCTGACCATCCTGGCCATCATCGGCATCTGGGAGAAGGATCAGCCCAAGTACTTCGGCATCGGCGGCGAAAAGACCGAGAAGGTCAAGGTCAGCGAATATCTGCAGATCATCAGGGAAAACAAACCCATGCAGCGTCTGATGATCGCGGGCGCGGGCACGAAGCTGGCGCTCTCCATCGCCAACAACACCACGGTCCTGTGCATGCTCTACGGCTGCATGATGGGTGCTTACGATGGGCTGTACCTGCCCATGATGGTGCTGGGCTACGCCTGCAGTGTGCCGTTCTTCATTCTCTCTGTGCGCACCAGCCAGAAGAAGGGCCAGAAGGCCAGCCTGACGAAGTATGTCAGCGTGGCGCTGGCCTGCTATGTCGGCGTGCTGGTCCTGCTGCTGCTGTGGGGTCGCGGTGATGCATTCCATCTGAGCCTGCTGGGCGAGAATGGTCTGTCCATCAACCTGTACACGATTCTGTTCATCCTGTTCTTCGGCATCGGTTACGGCGCATACTACGCTACTGCCGACATGCCCATTCCGATGGTTGCCGACTGCTCCGACTACGAGACCTACCGCTCCGGCAAGTATATTCCGGGCATCATGGGTACGCTGTTCAGCCTGGTGGATAAGCTCGTTTCCAGCCTGTCCGCCACCGTCGTCGGCATTGCCGTGACCTTTATCGGTCTGAACACCCTGCCCACCCAGTATGACCCGTACACTCCGGGCATGAATGTGGTCGTTATCGTCCTGTTCTGCGTCATCCCGATGGTCGCCTGGGCAGCCACTCTCATCGCCATGAAGGGCTACAGCCTGACCGGCGAGAAGATGAAGGAGATCCAGGCCGTCAACGCCTGCCGCCGCGACGCGGTTGCGAACGGCATGAAGCTGAAAGATGCCATGGAAAAGTGGCAGACCGTCGACCAGCTGCCCGCGGAGTACCGCGCCTAAGCTTTAACCCTGCGATTCTCTTTGTCCTTCCATAAACGCAAAGCCCCCCGGCATCGTGATGAGGCCGGGGGGCTTTGTTTAGTCTGCGTGACAGGAAAAAAGAGAACCCCCATGGCGGGATACGCCATGGGGGGTTCTTTTTTAAATGGTGCGGAAGATGGGACTTGAACCCACACGTCATAGACACACGCACCTCAAACGTGCCTGTCTGCCGATTCCAGCACTTCCGCTTGTTGCATTAACTGCAAGAGATATTCTAGCACAAACACCCCGGAAAAGTCAAGGCTTTTGCCGAAAAAAGATTTTGCAAAATCCCTGCCTTGTAAAGACTTTTTGGGAATGGTAGAATAAAGGCAGCAAAAAAAGGGGAGAACTGCCATGCAAAATTTAATTTTCAGCCTGAACGCGACCCTGCCGGTGTTCCTTGTCATGGTGGTGGGGTACGCGCTGGGGCAGCTCGGCTTTCTGCCGCCCGCGTTCTGCAAGGCGTCGGACAGGCTGACCTTTAAGGTGACCTTGCCGCTCATGCTGTTTCTGGACATGGGCAGCGTGGACATCCTGCACGACTTTCAGCCCAGGTTTGTGCTGTTCTGCTTTGCCGCTACACTCGTCGGCATTCTGACCGTCTGGGTGGGGGCTAAACGTTTTTTGAAAGACAAGGCGCTGGTGGGCGAGTTCGTGCAGGCGGGCTACCGCAGCAGCGCCGCCGTGCTGGGCGTGGCGTTCATCCAGAACATTTACGGCAGCGCCGGCATGGCCCCGCTCATGATTTTGGGCAGTGTGCCGCTTTTCAACATCTTTGCGGTGCTGATCTTGATGCTGGAATCGCCCGAGCAGCGCGGCGTGCCTGACCCGAAGCAGCTCTTGTGCGGCGTGGCCACAAACCCGATCCTGCTGGGCATTGTGTTCGGCACGGTCTATGCGCTGTTGCCGTTCACGCTGCCGCAGATCGCAACCAAAACCATCAGCAGCATTGCGTCGTTGACCACGCCGCTGTCGCTCCTGTCCATCGGTGCGTCGTTTGAGGGGACAAAGGCCATCAAAAAGCTCGGCCCCACGCTGGCGGCGGCGTTCATCAAGACCGTGGGCCTTGCGGCGGTGTTCCTGCCCTGCGCGGTAGCGCTGGGCTTTCGGAATGAGGAACTCGTCGCACTGCTCATCATGCTGGGCAGTCCCACGACGCCGAGCGCCTATGTCATGAGCAGGAACATGGGCCATGAGGGTGTGCTGACCTCGAGCTGCATTGCCCTGACGACCCTTCTCTCCGCCCTGACGCTGACAGGCTGGATCTTTGTTCTGCGGAGCGGGGGATACTTATAACGGAAAAAGGCTTCCTCCATCGGGGAAGCGGACTGATGAGGGCCGCGTTGCCGGCAATATCCCGTTTACGGGAAACAGCGCAAGCTTCGCCCTCATCCGACCTCGCTTCACTCGGCCACCTTCCCCCGATGGGGAAGGCTTTTTGTTTTTTATTGCTTCTCCTCCGGCTCGGCTACGGGCACGCCGCGGTGCTCCACGGGCGTCGAAAAGACGATCTGCGTCCGGGTGCGGCCAAACTGCTGCAGGTGGTTGATGAACTGATCCAGCTCCTGCGTCGTACCGAACAGCACCTCTATCAGCATACTGTAATCGCCGGTGACGCAGTTGCATTCCACCACATGGGGGCAGCTCTGGATATAGGGGTAAAACTCCGGCTTGCGCTGGGGGTCCATGTCCAGATTGATGAACGCCTTGACCATGTAGCCCAGCTTCGGCGCGTCGACCTGTGCCTAGTAGCCGGTGATGGTGCCGGAGCTTTCCAGCCGGGCCATGCGGGCCGACACGGCGGGGCTGGACAAAAACACATGGTCGGCAATTTCTTTTAACGGTGCGCGGGCGTTGTTTTGCAGAAGGTCGATGATTTTACGGTCAATGTGATCCATGGTAACACCTCATTTTAGGCAAAAAGCTCCCGTTCGTGTGCGCCATTGCACCTGAGCGAGAGCTTAGTCAGCTTTACTATGCAAAGAATTTTACCATACGGAAAGCAAAAAGTAAAGCGATTTGCAAAATAAATTAAGGCGACAACCCGGCAGGGGCCGGCCATGCCCGGCCCGCGGCCTTCCCCGCAGCAGCCCGTCTGCCTTGTGCCTCACATATCCGGGAACACATTCCGCGCACTGATAAGTGCATTGTTATAGTACATCTCAAAATGGCAGTGGGAACCTGTGGCAGCGCCGGTGGCCCCCACATAGCCGATCAGCTGCCCCTTTTCCACGGTCTGCCCGGCCTGCACGACAAAGGACGACATGTGGGCGTACAGCGTTTTGTACCCGTTGCCGTGGTCGATCTCCACATAGTAGCCCCAGCTCATGGTGGGGTGGTTGTGCCATTGGGCGGCAATGACCGTGCCCGTGTCGGCGGCATAGATCGGCGTGCCGTAGGGGGCCGTGATGTCCACGCCGCGGTGTCCATTGGGCAGACTGGCCCACCGGCTGATGCCCGAATACCCCGGCACCGGCCAGAGAAAGCTGCCTGTGCCCAGCCTGCCGATCATGCCGCTTTTCAGCCGCGTGCCGCGGTGGATGACCTCCGGCACGGCGGCCTGCACAAGCTGCACATCCACTACGCGGGTGCTGACGACCTCGCCCGCCACAGTTGTGATCTCGCTGGTGACAAGCTCGCTGCCGTTCTGCCCGGCCTGTACGGTCTCGGTTTTGCCAAAATCCAGCCCCGCGTCCTCGATGGTCTGGGTTTCAAACGGCAGCTCCCGGGTCACGGTCTCATACCGCACGGCCTTGACCTGCAAAAGGTCGTCCGCCCGCAGTGCGGCGGTCAGGTCGCGGTACGGTGTGATGGCCGCGGCAGGGTAGATGCCGTCCACAAGCCGCAGGGCGTGGACAAAGTCGGTCCGCACACCGTCGGTCTGCCACGGCGCACGCACGGCGTACAAAAACTGCCGCAGGTGGTCGCCCTCGTCGGTGACGAACCGCAGTGCGCCGTCCAGATAGACGGCGGTGCCCTCGGTGATCTCGCCGCCTGCGGCGCGCAGGATGGCATCTGCGGTCTCGCGCTCGGTCATGGGGCGGG
>UMLM01014094.1_pt1 | contig 19384 bp, 17 predicted proteins | sample 1966571 | NCBI WGS metagenome assembly UMLM01 (sample SAMEA4836203, study PRJEB28245) | human gut metagenome | biome: gut microbiome; material: fecal sample | place: Denmark | collected 2008 | reverse complement strand
GCAACAAGGGCGAGAGCGTGGCCTGGCTGGCGGGCTACTACGGTATTGCCGAGGACGAGGTCGCGGTCTACGGCGACGGCGGCAACGACATTGCCATGCTCAAGCGTTTCCGTCACAGCTACGCGACCAAAAACGCTAGCGATGCGGCTAAAGCCGCCGCGAGCGCGACCATCGGCAGCTGCATGGTCCACGCCGTCCCCAAACCCATGCTCGCCACCATGCGCAAGCAAAACTCCCGCACCGTCATCGAATAGATGTGCCAAAGGGACTGTTCCTTTGTCACATTCCGGGGTTCTCGACTAGCCAGTGCTCGTAGGCGCGCTGCATGACCTCGGTTTTATCGGCTTTTTTGCGGCAGCCCTTCTGTTCCTCGATGGCCAGCTCATAGGCATCGCTCTGCTCAAAAGCGCTGGTATCCCAAGCACCGTGTTCAATGCGAGCCCATGTGGCATCGATGAGCTGCTCAAGTTCGGCAATGTCATCGGCGTTGGCGGTTGTCGCGAACGGCGGGCGGAGCTCGCCCGTCGTCTTGTCGGGTTCTACATAGTAGTCGCCCATGGAGGTGACGGTGTAGCCATAAAACTCGGGTGACGCTTCGACCAACAGTTTGTAAAACTTGAGCTGACGATGGTAGCCTGCAGGGACCTCTTTGCCAAAGCCGGTCTTGTAGTCGACGATCTGCACCGTTTTAGCTGCATCGTCAACGAGGAGCAGGTCAAGAAAACCAAAGAGTGGAGTTCCACCGGCAGTTAGACACTGCATGTTCGCTTCCGTGATGCAACGGTAGCCACGTACGTGCTCGACAAGCCAAGGGACGAATGCATGACAAATGCGTTCGAAGCGGTCCGAATAGCGATGGACGTCCTCGGGGGCAAAATCGAGCCACGAAATCTGCTGGCGATACTTGGCCTCAATTGTCTCAATTGCCGCCTCGCCATCAGCTGCCATCCGATTAACGATGTCTTCGAACATCGCGTGAACGATAGTGCCGAATTCGGTTTGGATCGTGGGCGCCGTGGGCAGACGCACAATCTGCTTCTCGGGGAAGTGCTGGCTATTTGCACACCCAGGCTCGTAGGTCACAAAGTTGTTGAGTGCCGTGGCAGAGAGGTGTTTTACGTCGGTGTGAGGTTCCAAAAGCGCACGGAGCTCGGGCGTATCAAACACGTAGTTGTCGCGCCATTCGGTTTCGATGGCGGCACTGAGCCGGTCCGCTTCAGCAGAAACCTCGCAAGAGTCGATAAGCCCCGTGAGCTCCTGCAGCGCCGATCCGCCGGCGCGGTACAGCTCGAGGTGTCGCTTGGCGCGTGTGATGGCTACAAACAGCAGACGGCGCGCATCGTCGTCATCCTTTTCGTCGCGAATAAGCAGGTTGGACGGGTACAGGCTCATGCCGCCAGCACCTTTGTGCCAGGTGGAGTCGTCGGCGTCGAGCAGGTAGACGCAATCGAACTGCAGACCTTTCGAACTGTGAGCGCTAGTAAGGCGAACGGCTCCCGGTGTGCCAAGATCGATCGATGCGTCGATGCTCACGCCAAACTTTTGCGCGGCGTCGAGTTTGTCGACAATATCGGGCAGGCGAAGCGTGCGTCCCATGCGGCGCGCGTCGCCCATTTCACCCTCGGCAAAGGCGAGTAGGGCGCGGATGCCGGCATTGAATTCGGCGGCGCCCAGCGGATCCTGTTTCTTATGATCCTGATAATAGTCAAGGCTGCGTTTGGCAATCTTAAAGAGCAACGCTCTGACCGGGGAGGCGCCGGCCTCGGCCGCCCACTGCATAAGGTCGTCGTACAGCTCTTTGACGCGGGCGCTATTACTCTCGCACATGGCGGCCATCCAGTCGCCGCGATGTTCGCGCTTGGCGCTGAGCGCAAACGTCACGGACGATGGATGGTCGCCGCCCAGCTCGGCGGCACAGACAATCTGCGGAAGATAGCTGCTGGCGAGCTCCTTCTGCCCGCGAGCAAGCGCGGTAACGCAGCGCAACAGTGCCAGCATCGTCTGCATACGCTCGGAAGCAAAAAGATTCTGCCGCTCGCGATACGAAAAGGGCACCTTCTCCTTAACGAGGAAGGGAATCAGCGAGCGCAAGGCGGCGTGCTTGGCAGAGATGACTGCAATTCCTTCGCTGGGATCTTCGCATTTATCGAGATAGTGATTAACAAGCCGCTGCTTAATGCTCGCAGCGACGGCGGCGTATTCCTCGGCTTTGCCGGCGTAGACGTTCTCGCTAAAGCCGGCCTGATCACCTTGAGGCTTGGAGGCTTCGATTGACTTATTCGAGCTGGCGTCGAGGCGATATTCAATTTGCCGTGCGATAGCTTGACCAAGCTCAACGAGGGCGGGCGTGGAGCGATAGTTGGTCTTGAGCACGATGCTCCGGGGCGAAAACTCGGCCGCAAACTGGTTGGCACATTCGATCGTGGCGCCCTGAAAACGCATGATGGCCTGATCGTCATCGCCAACGGCCATGATATTGGGCGCATCAACGCCGTCGCAGAGCAGCTCGATGATGCGCATCTGGGCGCCATTGGTGTCCTGGAACTCGTCAACTTGGATATAGGTATAGGTGTCCTGGAGCACTTGGCGCAACGCGTCATTGTGTTCGACGGCGTCGACAAAATCGCCGATCATGTCGTCGTAATCGTAGAGATGGTGCTGGTCGAGCTCGCTCTGGTAGCGACGCGCGACGTCGCAAGCGGTCTTAAGTCGCTCGCTCTGCTCCGCAATCTTAAAGGTGCGCCCCTGAGAGTTGCTGCCTCCAAAGAAGGCATCGCGCACCTTGGTGTATCCCGAGGATTTGCCTTTCTCATCGATGAGCTCGGTGCGGCGAACGGTATCGCGCAGCGCAAGGATATAGGGCACATACGTGCCGGCGGGGCACTCGACCGGGTGGGTGAGCGATGTGGGCGCCATGCCGCAGGCACGCTCGACCTCTTCCTCAAAGCGTTCTGCCAACGCAGCGCTTGCCCTTCCGCAGACGAGCGTAAGCAGCTCGGAATGCTCGGTGAGCCAGGCGGCGGCGTCGATATTCTGCTGCGCGATGGCGCCCAGCGTGTCGTAGTCCAGGCCACTGCGTTTGATCTTGGAGACAAAGCCAATCATCTTGCCGATGTTTTGCGCGGGCATATCGGGCGACCCTCCGCCCAGTGACGACCCAAAGGGCAGCGATTTGAGCAGCCGATCAAAAATTTCTTGCTGGTGCAGGCTGGTAACAAGCGTGTCGGTCGATGGGCGCATGAAGTACTCGGGATAGCGCGACCTGATGCTGCTTGCAAATCCGTGAAACGTACTGACTTCGATGCCGTAGGCGTCGCGCCCAATCAGCTCGATCAGGCGTTTGCGCATAGCCTCCGCGCCCGCCTCGGTATAGGTAAGGCAGAGGATGTTGCGCGGGGCGACATCGCACTTGGCCAGGATGTTCGCCGCTCGCAGGCTCAGTAGCTGCGTCTTGCCGGTGCCGGGACCGGCAATGACGAGCAGCGGGCCATCTAGGCATTCGACGGCCTCGCGCTGTTCGGGGTTCAGGTTCTTAAACGATTCATCGAATTTAGGGGTTGTAGCCATGAAATATTACCTGTCTTCCTGGTAAAGTGCCCGAGTGTCGTCGAGATATTTGAGATACGTATCAATGGCGCTTTGGGGCTGAACGATCTTAATGAACGTGCTGAGTTGCAGCAGCCAGCCAAAGAACTGCGGCGACAGCGGGGCTTTGACGGTTGCTAGCAGACGCCCGTCTTGGTTTTCAAACACAACAGCATCTAGTCCGAACTTGTCGATGAGCGGGTTCATCGCGCGGTCGTCGAGTTCCAGCACCACGGTGGTTTTGTTGGCTGCAAATACGCCGAATGATGGAGAGACGTGATCTTCGAGCACATAGCCCGCGATACGCGGATCTTTGGTCGCGGGCTCTTCGGATACCGCAACGTCGAGCATGCGATCGACGCGGTAGGGCGTGAACGGCTGATGGCCCGAGCCGGCGTTGGCCCATTTATCTCTAAACCCAATCATGTAATAGAGTTCGTCGGAGTAGATAAGACGCACGGGTGTGAGCTCGTAGGTCTTTCCGTCATGGTTGAAGGCCTTTTGCTTGGCGGCGTTGTAGTGGAAGTAACGGAAGCGGATCTTGCGCTTTTCGCGCATGGCTTGCTGGATAAGGTCGATATTGTGCAGAGCATCGGAGTTTTGCATCTTCACACGCGAAGGCACGTCGACGCGCTTGTGCATCAGCTCGCGTTCGCCCAGGCTGGCGAGGCTCTGCAGCTTGCCGATGAGGTGGTCAGTCAACTCATCGGTCAAAAACGGCGAACTCTGCACGGCGTCAACAAGCATGATGAGCTCTTGCAGGTCGAGCGGGCGTGAGGCCAACGCCCATTCTTTGCCACCGCGCTGGTCAATGTCGAGCCCAAAGTCGCGAAGCGTTTGCAGGTCGCGATAGATGGCCTTTCGTTCGGCCTCGAGATCGTGATAGGCGAGCTCCTCGATGATCTGCTGTGTCGTGAGCCCGTGCGTACTGTCGGTCTTTTCCATCAAGGTTTTAAGCAGAAACAGAAGCCTGAGCTTTTGATTTGGTCTGTTCGCCACGTTGTCTCCTTTCGCCGGCAGGGTAACAACCGAAGATACAAAACAAGACCCGTTATTGGGACTCATTGTAGCTCGCGCGACCGTAGTATTCGCAGCAATAAGAGCCCGAATAGGGCGAAAGGTGGTTAAACGGAAATCGGCGGTTTGGCTGGCTGGTGTGACATGCGCTCTATTGGCTTGGGGCCGGTTCCGGTTTACAAGGATCAGAACAGGAGAAATGCGATGGCAGACATCAAAGTCTTTGCCGAGAATCTTGAGGATTCAACCAAGGAGCAGATCGAGGAGATTTCCAGCTGCCCGGCGTTTGAAGGCGCCAAGATCCGCATCATGCCCGATGCCCATAAGGGCAAGGGCTGCGTGATTGGCTTTACGGCAAACTTGGGCGACAAGGTGATTCCCAACCTGGTGGGGGTCGACATCGGATGCGGGATGTATTGTGTGCCGCTTGCGGAGACCATTGCGCGCGACGACCTTATTCAGTTCAATCGCGATGTGAAGCGCGCGGTGCCCACGGGCTTTAGCCTTCATCGCGATCCTGCCTGCGTACTCGCGGACTTTGACATGGAGTCGCGCGATTGGCTGCAGGATAAACGCAAGGTTGAGCGCTCCATGGGCACGCTGGGCGGCGGTAACCACTTCATTGAACTCGACGAGGACGAGGATGGGTGCCAATATCTGGTCGTGCACACCGGCTCGCGCAACATGGGCAAGCAGACGGCGGAGCACCATCAGGCGCTGGCGCAGAAGACGTGCATGGCAGATATCCCCGACGAGCTTAAGTATCTCGTGGGAGATCTTTCTGCCGAGTATCTCGTCGATATGCATAACTGCCAACGCTTCTCGAATCAGAACCGCAAGGCGATTGTCGCACAGATTGTTGAGCGTACGGGAATTCGACTCGACGGAGACGGCTTTACCACCATGCACAACTACATCTCGGAAGGCGGCATGATTCGCAAGGGCGCCATTAGCGCTCATGCAGGCGAGATGGTGCTGATTCCGTTCAACATGCGCGACGGTGCCGTTATTGCGCGCGGCAAGGGAAACGAGGACTGGAACTGCTCGGCGCCGCATGGGACGGGTCGTGCGATGAGCCGCACAAAAGCGTTTCAAACGCTCGATACCAGGTCGTTCGTTAACGAGATGCGCGATGCCGGCATCTACTGTCCGAGCGCATGCGAGACGACGCTCGATGAGTCGCCCGAAGCGTATAAGCCTGCGGATGATGTACTGAGGCTCATGGACCCGACGGTTGATGTCATTCACCGACTCAAGCCGATTTGGAATTTTAAGGCTACTGGTAAGCGCGGTAGGCGTTAGGAGGGTTGCGATGACGCTAAAGATGGACTCCAGGGACGACCGAATTGGCCGTTCTGTGAGTATGGGCGAGCTGATGAGCTTCCCGGGCGTGATGCCGCCGTCCGCGAATCGGTGCGGCGGGAATCGTGGAGAGCGTGATGACGAGGGTTTTGACCTCAGCGGTTTTCACAGTCGGCTGGTTTCTGGGCTCGATCGCGTTATGGAGACGTCGGTGCTTGAAGCCCCGCGAGTGTTGAAGACCGGTATGCCGGTCGATGATGCCCTAGGTGGCGGCGTTGGGCTGGGCAAGCTCAGCGTGATTGGCGGCGCGCATGAAGATGTCTCGAGCGTGCTGGCGCATGCGGCCTTGCGCCTGAGCGAGCAATGCCCCGTGCTCTATGTGCCGATTCGAGAACGTGAAGAGGATGCGATCGCCCGGCTTATTCGAACTGAGATGGATAGCAAGATGCCGGAGGATCCTGAGGAGCAACAGGTTGAGGCGATTCGTGCAACGATGCGACTCAGGCAACGCAACCTAGGCATCTTTGTCGAGGACAACATGACCATGGATCTTTTAACGAGCTGGCTGCTCGGCGATCGCATGTGGATTAGGGCAGCGCTGAGGGACGTTGTGGTCGTGATTGACGGGCTCGAGATGCTCGACGACAACCGTCCGGTAAATGCAGTTCTGCGCGATCTGCGTAACATGCTCAGCCCAACATCCGCCATCCTGGCAGGCTGCTTTGCGGCAGGGTGCCAAGAGAGCGACGCAGCATTCGCGGAGACCCACTGCAATGCGGACGTCCTGGTACGAGTGAGTTCCGATGGCATGGAGCCTTCCTGCACGCGAGTTTTCGGCTGAGGCTGCAACCAATACCAGTAACCCGGCCCGCGGAGCACTTGCGCCGCGGGCCGGTTATTTTTAAAGAGTGGGAATAGAAAATAACTCTTTGCGAGGGAGGTCGGAAGCGGCCTCCCTCGTTTTTATTTCAAGACTTTAGTCTGCTGGCCGCACGGCGGCCAGCTTTAAACCACCCGCTACGCGGGTGGAGACAAACGGCTTTACAAAGCCACCCCTCCGACCGATATTGACGATTGTTCAGGCCGTCAAGAATTCGAGTCGAAGGGGTGGTCGCCATGGCCCAGAAGGCCTACAGCCTTTCCCACACGAAGTGGATGTGCAAGTACCACTTCGTGTTCACGCCGAAGTATAGGCGCAAAGTGATCTACAACCAAATCAGGAGCGACATAGGGGAGATCCTCAGGAAGCTGTGCGAGTACAAGGGGATCGAGATAATCGAGGGGCACCTGATGCCCGACCACGTGCACGTGCTGCTGGCGATCCCGCCGAAGTACAGCGTCGCGAGCGTCATGGGCTACCTGAAGGGGAAGAGCTCGCTGATGATATTCGACAGGCACGCCAACCTCAAGTACAAGTTCGGCAACAGGAAGTTCTGGGCGGAGGGCTACTACGTGTCCACCGTCGGCCTGAACGAGGCGACGATCGCCAGGTACATCAGGGAGCAGGAGTCCCACGACATCGCGCTGGACAAGCTGAGCGTGAAGGAGTACGAGGACCCCTTCAAGAGGGGGTGATCCCGCCGGTTCGACCGGCGCGCCACGGGTCAAGATGCACTAGGCCTGGACGAAGTCCGGGCCCGCGCCTTTAGACGCGAGCCCGGGGCCCGTGGGTTATACCCTAAGAGCAAACCACCCTTTTTAAGGGTGGTTCTGATTGCGTGCCATGGGTGCTTGTGCACCGTGGTGTATGTGGTGCATGCAAACCAGCTACGCAATCTCTCAAGCTGCTTGGCTGGGATAATTGTTTGCTGGTACGTTTTAAAGTGCTTTCAATTACCGAAGCAACGCCATCAATTTATTTCTAATTAATGCTGACCGGCAGATTGCTTTTGCTCGCAAGGGATCGCTCGGGGTGGTATTCAAATTGTACTCACGACGTTTTGAGTATCGATTGGCTGGTGTTTATAGACGTCGGAAATGGGCGCTGACTTCGGGGATTTCGTTATCGCATATTGCATCTAACCCAAATAGAGGCGCTCTTCATTAGGCGTAATGCAAATGAGGAGCGCCTCTGGGCTATTGCTTGCTGTTGGTGCAACGCCGTCCAATGCGTGCCTTGGGTGGATGCCCGCCAAGCAGGCTAGGTTTGTCGTAAGCGGAGGCGACGTGGGTGCGGGCTCGTGGCCGTGCACGAGCTATTGGTTTTACGGGTTCTCGACGCTTGCGCCGGTGGATGGTATGAGCGCGTTGTGGCGCACGGCGTGGATGTAACACGCGTTCAACTCGCACTCGGCGCTGAAGGAGGCCACGGTCGGCACTTCGTGGGAGCTGTCGTTGAGCGGTGCTACCGTTTCGGGCACGTTCCGTAGCCCCAAGGTACTTATGAGCGGAAATGGGAGCAAATGAAGCTCGGGCATCAGCTTCGCGACGACGGGGGTGGACGCCGTGGGGACGTCGGGGCATCTGATGACAGGCCAGTTGGTTGGATATGCCGAAAAGACGAACGAGCTGAATGTGAGAGTGCGTACAATAGCCTAAACGGGAGTCATAGTGAAAGTGTGGATACTGTGAGACACGTATTCAAGGCCAAAAAGCTCGGCTGGGGCGATGATAAGACCGAGGGCGTTTGGTTCGATGCTGACCACTACACCAAAGAAGAGGCTGAGGCGGAGTTCAAGCCTTATCAAGGGGTTACTCAGAGAGGTTATGACTACACTGGGTACGAGTATGATGGGGAACGCTATCACCATTACACCTACCTTGGTGAATTCGAGGATGATGATATGCCTACCAGTGATGCCGACCTTTGGAATCGAAAATAGGCCTTTTCCTTCTATATAGCCATCGGTAGCTCCGGCGCTTTGCTGTTGATTGCTTTTCGCTCTCCCCTATTAAAGAACAAAGCGGAGCAACGAGAAGTGCGCTTCCTTTGTGTTGTGGCTTGATGGCCTTGTGGTAGTTCCAGCATGTTTGAGGCATATTGGCGAGTCGGTACATGGCGTCTCGGCTGATGCGCAGCATCGCGAACGCCTCGTCGGCGCCGAATATCGCGTTGGTCGATGCGATGAGCCTCACCTGGCTCCTGCTAACGCTCTTGGTCATGGTCGTCCTCGAGCTCCTTTCGTCTCGAGGCCCCCTCGCGTGCCCGGCGCGGGCGGCTCCCGGGGCGGTCGCGGCCGTCATTTCCTGCTGCTCCTCGACTCGATGTAGGCGTTCACGGACGCCCTCGACACCAGGAGCTTCCTGCCGAGCCTGTACGAGTCGATCTCTCCCGACCAGATGAGGTCGTACGCCTTGTCTCGGCTCGCCTTCATGTGCTCCTGCATCTTGATCACCGTCATCCACTCGTCGCGGCCCTGGTTGCCCTCGAGTGCGGCGCATTCGGCTGTGCGTGCCATGGTTCCTCCAATCTTCCCGTGCGGTACCGTGCGGGCACGCCGCGCGGCGCAGTGTCCCTTTTCGTCTGCGCGACGATTGAGCCGCCTGATGGCGCTTGACGTACCCGACGGGAGCGGAGACGGGGCGAGGTGGGTCGAGCTGGTCGGGCCTCCACGAAACGGCCACGAGCCGCGCGCCTTAGCTCGCAGTTAAGGCCCTGAAAAGTAAAAGGCGCCCATGCGGGCGCCTGCCTAGGAGCGAGGTTTGTTCGGTTGTGGTCGGAATGCTTTTCTTCCGCGGTGCTGTCGTCCGGGGTCCGGCATCTGTCGTTCGCCTCTTCTGTCGTGTTTGATGTTGCGTGTTCTGCGAGCGACCCTGCGCGGGCCTACCGGTCCGTTGCCCCAGGTGCACCCGGATAAATGGTACCCATCCGTTGGGACACAGAGACTACGGGAGGGCCGTCTGGGCAAGCTGGGATGGACGAGCGGCGGGCTCAATTAGCAGTAAGTCGAGCTAAAGGGACTTGTGCTCTATTTTGTAAAACGCGAGGGCGCAATCAACTCGACAATTTCCCCGAATCGTTTCTGAACCATATAGCGACTTGCGCTCTCGTCTCGAACCAGGCGGTTTTCCTCGTCGTAGCAGTCGTCGATGGCCTTGCTAATCGCCTTCACCGCCTCCATGAATCGCGGCCGCTCCTCAGGCGATACCCCGGCCGACTCGAAAACGGCCTCGTTGATCGCTTCCGTCTCCTGGAGCTCTTCCTCAGGCGCGTCGGGCCCGGGGGCGACAAAGTCGTCGCAATACCTAAGGGCCCTGTTGACGAGCTCCTCCCCGTATTCGGCAACGACGGCCTCCTTTATATTGTCTCTCTTGTCATTAAGCCGAACCAAGCACGCCATTTCGTCTAGAAGCTCTGGGAGGATGGGCGATTTTAGGATTTCGCTTATCATTGCGCTGTTCGAGCCCCGGCTTTCTCCGAGGTAGTACCTGCGTTCGAAATGCGTGATTTTGCGAACTTCCTCAAGGGCGGATTCCTCTATCCCCGTGTACTCATGGGCATCCTGCGCCTTGTAGGTCTTGCATTCGATATCGCCTATGAGATATCCGAGATCGACCTCGAGCACCGCGGCGATTTGAAGCATGATTTCGAATTTCGGGAAAGGCCGAACATGGCCCTTCCTGTCCGAAAGGCCGGCATTGACCCACGTGCTGACGTTCTTCTGCGTAAATTGGCGGTTCTCGCTCCCGCCATAGAATCGATCGTTTATTAGATCCGCGAGATCATTCTGCGTTAGGCCCTGCTTCTTCATGAGTCCAAGGAGGTTGCTTCGCCACGCTTCGAGTCTTGGCTTCACGACTTCGTTTAACTGAAGAACTTCTGCCTTTGGACCACTCATCTAATATATCCTCCTAAGTGACTATGACATGATTCAATCTACAGATATTACCGTTAATCAATTCTACCATTCTGCTTTTCTACGAGGCATACTAACAGGCAGAGAGCAAGTAGACAAGGAGTACTGGATGAGCAAGACCTATACCAACGAAGAGATTCTCGAGCGGCTCAAGAGTCTTGAAGGGCTGCTTCTGGAGCGAGTTTTCGAAACCTCGTACAGCGAGAGCCTGCGTACCTACGACCTTATCGACCACCTGCGAAGCAAGGCCCACGACCTTGGGCTGGAGGGAAAGGGCGCCTACACCGCCCTCATTCGGGATCTAGAGAGGCTCAGTTCGACCATAGGCGGGCTGATCAACGGGAAGCGCGGCGAGCTTCTCGCCGCAAAGAGTCTCAAATGTCTTCGCGGCGATAGCCTGCTGCTTTCCAACATCGCGCTTCCGAATGGAGGCTCGTTCGAGGAATACGATCAAGTTCTAATCGCCCGTTCGGGCGTATACGTGATCGAGGCAAAGAACTATCGAAACGACGTCGTGATAGACGATGGGGGAATCCTGCGCTGCGGCCTTCGCTCCTACAACGTCGGTGAGCGAATGCGTGAGAAGATGCATGCCCTTTGGGATGCGATTCAATTCTCATCTGACGGTTGCATGAGCGAAGAGGACGTGCATGGCATGCTTCTTTTCGTGAATAACGAGGCAAGTGTTACTGATCTCTTCCATCGAGTCCCCGTGATGCGTTGTGGTCAGATTGTCTACAGCATCGAAGACGCAAACCGATGCGACGAGAAGCTGTCTTGGGAGGACATGGTTCGCATCAAGTCCGTCCTCCTCGCACGAAAGACGGTGGCAAAGTTTCCAATGCCGCTTGACGAAAACCGTGTAAAAAGCGAGCTCGAGGATTTTCTCGATCTGGTCGAGGCCGAGACCGCAAAGGCCGCTGCTAAATCAATAGCGGCTGGTTGCAACGAAGTTGATTCTCCGACAACGCTTGATAACCATGCCCGGCATTCGCAGCTGCCCAGCTGGGTGCCCACCGTGGCGGCCGTCATCTCTGGCTTGGCAATAGGCGCGGGCGGGCTATTCCTGCATGCAAAGAAAGGATAAGAAGTCTGGCTGTTTAAAGCGGAAAACGCAGATGGACTACACAAAGGAGTAAGAATGACCGAAAACATGATGGGAGCCATTGCAATTAGCGACGCCACGATTGGTGCCGCGAACGAGAAGGCTATTAATTGCCAAGGCATGCTCAAATCCCTCGTCGACGCGACGAACGGCATCACCGGGCCTCAAGCTGGCCTTCTCGGATGCCTCGTCGTTTCCATTGCCGGGGTGGCGGGATATGGAATATACGTCCTTTGCGACCTGGTCAAATCTGGATACTCCGTCGAGCTCACCTCTGGAGGGGTTCGCTTCGCGGCGAATATGGAAGCGCTCGGCGAGGCGAGCAGTCTCTAATCGACAGACAGGAGAATCGATGCAGATGAATAAGATGCTCCCAATCGGGATCACGCTGACTCTTTGAATTTGAAAAAAGTTTTTGAAGTTGTCCCAGCTTTTGTCCCCGAAGCCGATGAAACGCGACGTTCCGTCATTCGGTGGCACTCGCTTTGAGATGCCGCCGAAAACTGGGTGCAACTGGAATGGCGCGATAGGAGAATTGGAGCCATCGAGTGGGAATAAGGTTTTAAGACACCAATTTCTGCACAATCTTAAATATAGGTGCCTTAACTGACGATTATCGTCCTCTCTGATGAGTTAGCAGAGGAAGCGATTTCCACATTGCCGTCGAGCGGCGGACGAGTTACCGAGTGGGGATTGGGACGATCGAGATGACGGTCGCATTCTGCCCGGTTGAGTCGGTCTTCGCTCAGCTCTGTTTTGCTTTATCTATCATGTACGAGAACCTTTCGAGCATTGCTCGCTCATTACGCTCTGCAGGAGCCAGGGTATGCCGTTCCAGGCCAATGAGGAATTCCTCGTAGTGTGCATCTACGCTGTTGCGTTCACCATCAATAAATAGTCCTTTATTAGTTTTAAAAAATGCATACAGCTCGCTATAGTGTCTGACCTCGAATTTCGCTGCTTTTACCTGCTCTTCGTCGACATTATTGAATTTCGGCGCAAATAAATAGCACTCAACCGTTTTGTTTGGGCGTTCATCTTTTGCCGCTTCTTTCGCCGCTTTTTCTGCCGCTTCTCGATATCGTGAAAGCTGCGTTTTTGAGCAATCAGAATCAATGCCATTAATTGCCGAATGGATTTTGTTTTCGATTACAACGATGTGCCGCTCATTTTCAACCCATAAATCCACGTGGTCTTTTGACTCGCGAATGATCGTGGGGTGCGGCCCGAAGTCTCTAATGCCGAGAACTTCTTTGGCAAACGCTTCAAATCCTTTTTCGCTACAACTTAGGTAATGTGCCAGCAAATTGGAGAACACGAGCTCATCGTCTTCTTTCCCGATAATTTCAAGGAACGAGGGCTGCGTTTTGCCGCAACTCACCGACTTAACGGGTTTCGTCCCGATTTGCTCCTCCCATTTTTCTTCATCCGCTATCAGCTCTTTTAGCTTCGTAAAGGATTCTGGATGATCGGTATTGGATATATATCTACGCTGATGTCCCAATTGCTTCAGCTCGTTGCAATTAAGTTCAACTAGGTCATGCCGCGCGTCTTTGTTCTTTGCCTCGCCTATGGAAATGAAGATTGGCTTTTCGGGCTTGGGGGCCTTAAACGATCCTACGCGGTAGCTGGGATTACTGAAGGGCTTGTCAGCCTCTCCCTTGTAAACGTTTTTGGCAAATATCTTTTTCGCGGAAATGCTGCCATACGTTATTGGACGAGCTTCCTCCTTGTTTTTCGAGGAACAAATATTCTCAAGGTTGCAGGCTAGGCCAACGACTTCACCGAACGTGCTTTCAGATGCCCGAACCAGTAGCACTGCTTCGACATGGGGGTGGTTATTAACGTTTCCGTTAGGAGCTATATATAGATACCTTTCGCCATTGTCGGTATCGAAAAAATCAATGATTTCATGGCCTATGTTCTCGCCATCGAGAATAAATCCACCACAAAAAACTTTGGCAATTAAAATCTCTTTCCTATCGTTCATGAGCGCTCCTTTGAATAACAACGCTAATCATGTGTTTATTGTCCTATAGGGCGGTCAGTTTAGAAAGATGCGGCACAAGAGCTCGGATTGACGATGACCACGTTGAGTTGAGCGCAGCATTTGTTTCAATTGTCAGCTTCCATCAACGCACACGATGCCGATATATGTCAAGCCACCCCGGCTCTTTTTCTTTGCTGTCGGCGCACTCTTCTAGCAGGTCATCTATCTGGTCTAGTTCGATCGCTCGCAAGGCAGTGCATTCTTCTGACAAAGGGCGCGTTGCTTTCTTCGCTCTAAACACAGGCGACAGCATCAGGTTCGTATGCGACCATCCGGCAAAGCAGCTGCCATAGGGGATAGAGCCACATCTGATCCGCCCATCGCCATCGGGATACAGGCAGTCCAATTTCGAGTTTGCTACCAGGCAATAACAAGGACCTGGTGCCCATGGCCTGCAGTCGATTTCAAGAAAGTCGCCCTTTCTGTACGGCGTGGGTAGGTCGACATATGCCCCCTTGAACCACGGGCCAAAGATTCCACCCACAATGCAGTCGAGCACCTCGCTACATTCGCCCTCTTCTTCCCTGCAGAGGTACTGGATTTCGCCGGAGACGTTTGCGTAGTAAGTGTAGTCTGGCTGTAGAAAGCCGTCGTATGGATATGAACAGCTCGGGTCGTTGGCAAGGTTGAACAGCTCGATCATCCAGTATGAGGACGATAGATCTGTCATTTCGCTCCACTTTTCCGCGTATGCCTTCATTGCCGCAAGGGCTGCCTGCCACGATGCTACGGGGAAGGGGCCATGCGTGATGGCGGATCCCACTTCGTTGTCGACAAAGCTAATTTCGCTAATAAGCAGCACTTTCCTGTTTCCGTCGACGGCCTTTAGCGCGTTCAGGCAGCCATCGATGTAGTCGATACAAATCTCTGGTCCGTACCAATCAAAGGTTTCGCCTGACGAGCTGCGCTCGGCAGCAACCAGCCTGCTGAGCATCTCCCGTTTGCGGTTGATTTCTATCGACGCGCCACCGATGATTTGCGCGTAATGATCGCCACTCAGGAGCTGCGGATTATGCAGCAAATGCTCTCGCAGCTCCGGAGATTCGATGAGGTTGATTATTTCTTCGTGCACGATAGCCTCCGAGTTATTGGTGCGACTTCTTGTGGATTCGGCCATGGCTGCATCTATTCGAATAGCTGCGGGTACTTCTCCTTGAGCGGTGCCTGATCAAGACGCAGCTCTTCTAGGTTGCGCTTTGCCTTGGACTCCATCCTTATGGTGTCAATAAACGCCACAAGTGAGTCGACATACAGGTCGCCACGCAGGTACGCCTGGGCTGCGACTAAAATTCGCTGCTCGTCTTTGAGCGGCTCGCGATAATACTCAAGATTCAGGTAGAGCGGGTCTGGCTCGCCGATGTAGAGGGGAAACGTCTCGTTGTAGCTAATCGAACAGCCGGTCGCGCGCATGTTGCTGATATCTCCCGCATTGCGATGGTGCTCGAGGCGCTGCTGCGCATGATCAAGCCATTCGTCAGAACGGTCTGCCTGCCGAAGCTCTGCCTCAAGCTGTGTCCGGTCCCACGTGGGCAGATCGAGTAACGTGAACGGCTCGCGGGCACTGCCTTGTGGCGTCCAGACGATATCGCCGGTGTGGAACGGCGTGGGGATATCGACCCAGATGAACTCGAATGCGATCTCCCAATCGTTCTCAACGGGGCCGGCGGAAGGACAATAGACGGAAAGAGCCTCGCCTTTACCGTTCACCATGAGCCAATCTTCCCGGTGATGTTCTTCGTCGGCATCGAGCGGGCACCGGGTGATGCGTACGCGTGCCTCTGGACGGCTCGCCAGTTCATCATCACCGCGCAACGCCTCGGCACATTTCTCATAGCAGCTGAATGGCGCGCCGAAGGCCCCACAAAGTTGCCCGTCGGGCACAACCTCCTCTTCATACTGATAAACGTAGCCCGTCCCACTCGCAAACACATCGACGCATCGCTTGTTGTAATCGATTGTCCAGCGCAAGAAGGCATGGAAATCGGGGATGGCGGGTCTTCCGAAACCAGCAATGGTGGCTTCCAGCGAGCAATTGGGCATGGTGCACGCAATCTCCTGCCAAGCTTCGCATTTCTGATCGAGCGTGGCGGTCTTCGAAAACCAAACCAGATAGGCGGCTTCGACGGTGCTGGGCCGAAAATCGATGCTGCGCAGGTGCTCCCGAATGTCCCGGGAGTCAACAAAATCCAAGATGTTCATGGCAACCTCCAATTCGATCGTTGCCATTAGCATCCGTCAGAGGTTGTGATTTGTAGTCCCATTAACGGGTCCCATATGAATCTCGCGTCAAACATACTTCTGAAAACGCACTGGTACATGGGTGTGCGCGCACTGAAAGGATTGCCATGGAGAATATGATGCTGGATCTTGTGACGAATAGCGCCGGTATGGCGGAGGCCTGGGAGGACACTTTCAGGGGCTATGAGGGATCGGCTGTGACCGGCTCAGCCGTCGCGTCGAACAGTTCCGGGTAGCGGTCCTTGAGCCAACCGTCTGCATCCTCGAATCCGCGCATCTTCTTCTCCGCCAGCGCTTGTAGCTCGTTTGCGCTGGCCATCGCGGCGAGTGAGTCAACCGCCAGGTCGCCTTTGACATACGCCCTGACGCCGTAGAGGATTCGCTCCTCTGACTTGAGCGGCTTGCGGTAATAGTCGATGTCCAAAAGAAAGCCCTCAGGCTCCCCAATGTAGAAGGGGAAATGCAAGGCGGATGAGACTTGGCAGCCGTAGGCGTACATGTCACTGGTGTCGCCGTCATATCGGTGCCAGCGCAATAGCTTGTCGGCCTTTTGAACGAGGCGCTCTTTGTAGACGGAGGAGGCCAGCTCTTTGTAGACTCGTTCGGATCCCCAAGTTTGCAGGTCAAACAGCACCATCGGCTCGTCGGGGCGTTGGAGGTTGCAGACGATGTCTCCGGCATGGAAGGGCGTTGGGATATCAAACCACATGTCCTCGAAATCGCTGGCGGTGCCTGCCTCGTCCCACTCACTTTTGCTGCAGTAATCGCAAGACATTACTTCGCCGTTCGCATTGAGTAAGACCATGTCGTCGGCATAGTGGTCTTCGTCTGGATCGATGGGACGACGAGTGATTCTGATGGCTTTGGGATCGTCACCTTCGAGCTCTTTCCAGATGGCATCGAAGCATTTTTGGTAACTGCTGTACGGGCCGTAAAGAAAGTCGTGTTGGGCGCGCCAGTCCCACGAGTAGTCCTCAAAGAAAAACAGGCTCTTGTCGTCCGTCAATTTAAAGTGTGCGAGTTTTCTTTGCTCCTGCCTGATGACATTGCGCAGAAAGGCATGGAAGTCCGGGATGTTGACCGTGTCATTTCTGCGGCTCATAGTGCAATTGGGCATATTGTCGATGACCTTCTGCCAGCCTTCGAGCTTTTGCTGTAGCGTCGCTTTATGCGAGCAATTGACGATGAAGGCTGCTACGGGTGTGGTGAGTTCGTAGTTGATTCGTTGAAGATGCTCCTTAATGCTGCGCGAGTCCAAAAACTCAAAGATGTCCGGACGAATATCCAGCTCACTTTGGCTGGTAGGCTTGCGGTGCGGCTGCAGGCAATCGTGTCCGACCGAGCCTTCGGACCACTGCTTGCCGTAGGCGGGGTCATCGTGCAGCTTCTGCGAAAGTTCGAGCATAAAAGCACAGTCGTCCGGCAGGTCGCCGGTGTAGCGCTCGGCGGTGTAGAGGGCAGAGGGGATGAAGGGGTCCAAGAGACTGTCGCTGAAGGTGCCGGATGAAAGCGAACCCTCCTTAACGCCGTGATCTCTGCTAGGCCCTGCGCACCAGATTTGTCCACGGAGCGTGTGCTCGTAGTCGTTTTCGAGCACAATGGCAAAGCGAGGCCCGTGGTCGAAGGGGCGGCCGTCGATTTTGAGGATGTCGCCCGGTACCCACGGCGTGTAGATAGGCTCGTTGTTCGTGCAGAACCGCCTGCTATCGTTTCGCCAGACGCTTTTGACATGCGATTTGCGAGTGCGGTGATTGCGCAGATCGCGGAGGAATATAAGCTCGCCGTCCCTAGTTGCCGCAAACGTCAGGGAGGGCTGCGCCGTTTGGTGCTCGTGCAGGTCTTCCGAGGTGTAGAGATTGATCTTCCAGTACGATTCGGACCAGTCGTCGTCAGGATACTCTTCGATGTAGTGCTTCATGAGCGTTTGCGCGGCTTCCCAGGATGCGGTGGGGAAGGGGCCGTCAAGGGCATCGACGTCGCGCTCCTCCTCGTTGTAGAGCATGACGTACAGTAGGAGGATTCCGCGGTCGCGCTCGACGTTGTTGAGCATGTCGAGCGCGCAGTTGAGCTGGGTGAGATGCGAATCGATATCTTCGGTCAGCTCCGGCGAAACCTCTTTGTGGAGTTGCTCGAGCATGGCGCGCTTTTCGTCAAGCGTTTTCAGCGAGCCGGCGATGATCGGCGCTGGCCAGTATAAGTATTTACGCATGTGGTCTCGTAGCTCTTGGCTTTTGATGCAGCTGAGGACGAGGTCTTTGCCGGCATCGGTGATGCCATCGCTTGCCTGATTGCTCATGTCGGCCTCCTTATCGATCGTTACCGGCATGATGCAACGGGTGCGGCGATTGTTGGTCCCATTAACGGGACCAAGCAACGACTCGATGTGACAAAGGGGCTGCCCTTTGTCACATCCAAAATATTGCCTTTACGTGTTGGTGCACACGGTGTGCAATAATACTCGCACTGTGCAATAGCGCACAGGCTGAGTAACAAGGAGGACGCTTGTCCCAGCTCGAGAAATGCGATCGCCGGTCCCTTCGCTCGCAGCGTGCCCTTCGCCAGGCACTTGCCAGCGAGCTTGCCGAAAGCGGCGACCTTTCGCGCATTAATGTCGCGTCGCTCACCGAGCGCGCCGGCCTTACGCGCCGCACGTTCTACTCGCACTACCGCGATATCCCTGACTTTATCAATCGAATCGAGGACGGCTTGCTGGCCGAGATCCGTGAGCGCATTGAGCTCATCACCGCAGCTCAGCTGCCCGATCTCTATCACAACATCGATGAGCTCGAGCCGGCGCCCGGTTCGGTTGAGCTGCTGCGTTATCTTGCGGCCAACCGCGACTTAATCGGTGCGCTGTTGGGTCCGGGCGGCGACCAGGCCTTCATTAAAAGGATCATAGACACCGCTCGTGAGGCTGTGGTGCCGCGTGCGCAGACGGGCATTTTGGGCCTGGCGCTGGGCACGTTCTTTGACTACTACGTCACCTACGTCGTGAGTGCCGAGGTCGGCATGATTCAGCGCTGGTTTGAGCGTGGGCTCACCGAATCGCCCGAGGCCATGGCGCGCATTATGACGGTGCTCGCTTTTGTGCGCCCTGGTGACCTGTATGGCCAACCCATCGATATCAACGTGCCGGAATACGGCATGAAGCTATTGAACTTGCAGCTCGAGGACGCGGCTGACACCGCCGCAACCGTCGAGTCCAACAACTAAGAGGAGAGACAGATGAGCAAACTCGTCGAGGGCATCAAGGACCGCATGATCGCCGCCGCACGCGAGGCCGCGCCCACC
>UMLM01041031.1_pt1 | contig 19390 bp, 15 predicted proteins | sample 1966571 | NCBI WGS metagenome assembly UMLM01 (sample SAMEA4836203, study PRJEB28245) | human gut metagenome | biome: gut microbiome; material: fecal sample | place: Denmark | collected 2008 | reverse complement strand
TTAAGATCTTCTCGACGTTCTCGTTTTTGCCGACGATGACGGATTCGATCTCCGTTAAAATGTTCCGAATTTTCTCATTCATCTGTATATTCTCCTTCTGGATCAGTTGGTTCAGTCGGACCAATAGGTGTATAGTAGCAGAGCGCGCAGGAGCCATTGACCATATCATGCTCTTGCGCAGCGGATGCCGCGCAAATGGAGCAAGTGGCGGTGTGTGTATGCTCGTCGTTTGGCGTATAGTGGAACGTGTGGGCCGCCGTCACAGACTTGCCGCAGATGCTGCAGGTTCCGGTGTGTGTGCTGCCATCGCCGTTATCGGTTGCACCTTGGATGTGGTCTGCGCAGTTATGCTCCGGAATCTCGGGCGCTTTGGTATGCCCACAGTCCGTGCAGATGCCGCTTTCATCAAAGTGATGTTCTTCGACGCCGGACACTGCATTACAGCTGGTGCAGGACCATTGGTGGCTGGTTTCATTCAGGGACGTCGCCTTGACCTCGCCGGTACAGGCTTCGCTGTGCTTGGCAAAACAATCCGTGCAGCGCCATGTGCCGTAGAGCAGCGCATATTGATGGCTGGCTTTCGTCTCCGGCAACTCCTTTTGGCAGCGGACGCAGATATGCCAATGGCTGCTTTCGTCCTTATGCCAGCTGCTGAGATCTGCCTCATGTCCCGCAGCGGGAATGGTTTCTTCCTTCGTCGCGCCGCAGTCCTCGCAGGTGAGTGTCAGCGTGACGTCCTCTTCGCATTTGGCCTGTGCCGTGGTGGACGGCCAGCGGTGCTCGCCGGTCTCCTTCGCGCCGCAGTTTTTGCAGGTACGAACGTGCTGGTTTTCGTGTTCCGGGTCTGCGGTATAGCTGCCAAATTCATGGGCCTTTGCCTCGCCGATCTCTTTTCCGTTTTCATCGTCGCAGATCTGGATGCAGCTGCCGTTGCCGAGATCCTTCCAATGGCTGTTGGTGTGCGGGCAGTCCTGCGTCAGGCCGCACGCAGTGCAGGCATAGGTTCCATCCTTCTGCTTTTGGAAGGTGTGATTGACCCACCATGTCCCATTGGTACATCCAGCACAGTATCCGGCAGAGCCTTTGCCTTCGCTGCCCATCGTTGCGCCGACGTCCCAGCCGCAGGCCAGCGTATAGCGCAGCACCAGTGTGTCATGATCCTTCAGCCGCCAGTTGGACATGGACGTGCCGGGGTAGAAGGTCTCGCCGCCGATGGAATACAGCCAGCCAGAATAGATGGTAAACGCCTGTTCGCCAAGGATGCCGGAGGCTGGTGTCAGCGGGATTTTATTATTGTAGATGCAGCGCCAGAGGGCTGCCTTTTCTTCCTTATGCGCAGAGCCTTGGAAGTATTGGTCGATTGCGGTATAGACGCTCGCGGCGTCAGCACCATAGCTGCTCCAATCTCCGGAGAGCGCCTCCGCCCGATTCCCGAGGTTGTTGCCATCGTCCAGCGCACGCAGATAGAAACCAGTCTCCGGCGTCGTGCCGGAGTAGTCACAGGTGGCCCAGCCGAGGCTGGTCTTTGCCGTACCGAAGGGTTCGCCCATATCCCGGCCCAGAATGGCCTTGAGGACAACATAGGATACCGGCTCGTCCGCGAGCACGTCATAGGAGACGGGGCCATAAGTTCCGAGGCCCACGACGCTGAGATCAATGTAAATCTGCGCCTCGCCAATCTTCTGGCCCTTCTGGACACGCTCACCGTTCAGCTTGATCTCCAATGTATTGGAGTTGCCGTAGGCATCCTCGGCATAGATTTTGAGGGTATGCACGAGCTTGTCTCCGGCTTCCGGGTTCTTGGGACGCAGCACATACTGCTGGATTGTGCCGGACATGCCGCTGGAACGAACAGTTTCGCCATCCAGCGTGACGGTCAGCTCAGTATCCGTACCGCTGGCGAGGATGTAGGTGCGCTGGCCGGTCGCTTCGTCCTCTGTCCACGCCTCCACGTTGAGATTGACGTCCGTGTCATTGGTGACAGTCATGCCATCGTCCAGATTGATCTTGATCTTGACCTCTTTATCGCCGCGATGCTTATACGGGAGATTGAATTTAAACTCATAGTTTGTTCCGTCCGCGGAGGAGGCCGCCACGGTGAAAAGGTTATTGCCCGTTTTCTTCTCGCGGAGCAGGAGCGTGATGGAGCCGTCCGGCGCAGTCAGCGTCAGACTGTTGCCATCGCCGCCGGTCTGATAACATTTCACGGACGAAATGGTCACATTTCCCGCATCTTCTCCCTGAATGGAGAACTGATACGTCAGGAGGCCATCCATCAGCTGGTCGTCATAGATGGGGTCGGCGGTGACCGTTTTTCCGTTCTCGCAGGTGAGCGAGCACGGCGTTTCCACGCCCTTGTTTAAAATGCTATACGTCATTTTTAGCGACACGTCACTCTGATACCGGAGCGTGACCGTAAAAGCGACAGTCTTCTCCTTGACCTTCGCGGTGACAAGGATGGTATAGGTCGTGCCGCCCTCGGCACTTTGAAGCTGGTAACTGCCCTTTTCCGTGTTCAGGGCCGTGCCGTCAATCGTCGCAGAGAGAATTTGAGCATCAGAGGCACTTTTACCTTTGAGGGCAAAGCGATAATCCAAAAGCCCATTGTCAAGCTGATTATGCTTAATCGTGAGGTTTACGCGCTTGTCTGCATCACAGAGGAGATTCTGCGCTGTAACCGGTTTCTTGTACCAAGTGAATTGTAATTGCAGGTCGAGGCCGTCTTCGTATGTCAGGACGAAATTATATCGAATCGTCTGGCCGGAGACGCGGGCGGTGACCGTGATGGAATACGTTTCGGTGTCCTGCCCGTCTGCCGGGGCCATCTGGAGTGTGCCGGACTGCGTTAAAACGCCAGTCTCGCCGTCCGTCGCGCGGTAGTCTGCGCTGACAAATTCGGCCTCTCTTGCGCTTTCACCGAGGAACGAAAAATCGTATTGGAAGAGGCCATCCTGAATGGTGTCGCCTTTGATGGTGCGGGAGACGGAGCTGTTCGCGAAGCACGTCGCTTGGGCCGGGGCGGTCAGGGTCTGCCAGTTGAGCTGCAAATCCAAATCGATGCCGGATTCAAGGCGCAGAATAAAGGTGAATTGGACGTCGGTTTTGACGGTCTCGCCCTTCTGGTTTTTCTGCGTGGCCGTGGCCTGCACGATGAAGACGTAGTTCTGAAATTCTGCGCCATCCGGGAGAGACATGGGCACGGCCCCGCGGGTGTCGATTGGAGTTTCAACTTCGTTTCCGCGCACGAAGAAGGCGCCGGTGATGACGGCGTCCTGTGCGTCAAGGCCGGTGAGGTCGAGGCTGTACGGCAGGGATCCGTTGTCGAGCTGCGCGAGCAGAACACGCTTGCCAACAGACTGGCCGGGGGCGCAGACGATGGAAGTCGCCTCTGAGCCGTATTTGTACCACGTCAGGGCTGCGCCGAGGTCGAGCGGCGCGAGGGGCAGATCTTCGTCGGCTTCGCCGGTTTCACCCGCTTCTTCGCCGTCATTGCCCTGATTGGAGTCGGTGTTTGTGCCAATGTCGGCCTCGGAATAGTCCGGCTGCGTGGGCTGTTCCTGCGGAACGGTCTCCGGTTCGGTGTCCTGTCCGGCTTCGTTGTCCGCCTCGTTGGGGTCCGGCTGCTCGACGTCGCCTTGGAGGTCGCTGTCTGTATCACCGTTCGCGCCGGAGCCGGAGGTCTCTACACCATCGCCGCTTCCCGCGCCGCCGGGGGCCTTGCCCGCCTGCAAAACGGTGATCTCCTGTGGTTCGGCTTGCAATATAGGGTTGTCCGGCTCGGCTGATCGCATGCCCATGAGCGGCAGGCAGATGCTCAGCACGAGCGCGAGGACAAGTATCCCGCAGCCGACTGATTTCAGCCACGGATATTTCTCAAAAAGTTTGGTCATGATCTATGTTTCCTCTCGAAATTGGAGAATAGTTCTGGATTTTATGTGCAGTTTATTCGTAAGTTCAAGAACTCCCTTAAACGCACGAATAAGCCGCACGGTTCCCCGCGCAAAAGCGCGGGGAACCGCCCAGCTTTGGGGTGGTTACGCGATATTCGGTTTCAAATATCGTAGTTTCATCTTACTTTGCGTACACTTCCATGAAGCGCATGAGGATCGTCGCGACCTGCGCCCGTGTTGCAGTGCCCTTCGGATTCAACTTGCTGTTGGAACCCTGAATGAGGCCACTTGCAACCGCCCAGCGCATGGCGTCGGTGGCATAGCCGCTGACCGTGTTCGCATCCGCGAAGCCGTTCAGATCGGCGGACTTGCTCACGTCGTAGCCCTTCTGTTTCGCGTAGCGGAACAGGATGGCGGCCAGCTGTTCTCTCGTGATCGCGCCAGTCATGTTGGTGCCGTCCGAAATGCCAGCGTCCATGGCCCACTTCTGGCCCGCGGCGTACCACGGTGTGCCGGAAGTGTTCTGCCCCTCGAGACGGGCGAGCATCGTGACGATCATGCCGCGGGTCGTGTCCGCGTTCGGGCTGAATGTCCCATTACCAGTACCATTCATGAGGCCCTTTTCGTAGGCGAACTTGACGCCGGAATAGTACCAGCTGTTCGCATTGACGTCTGCGAACGGAAGGGTTTCCCCTGCGTTCGGGTTCTGCGGGAGCTGCGCGGGCTGGCCTGCAGGGATGGGGTTCAGCTCAGACCAGCGGGCTTCGGCAGCAGTGAGCTTGTCGTAGTTCGTGACGAGCTTTTTCTGCGCGTCGGTCAGCTCGTTGTAAGCATCCCTTGCAGACTTGATCGCCGCACCGCTGTCCTTCGTGACCGGGCCGATGGCGTCGATGGCGCTGATCACCTTCTCCGCAGCAAGCGCATCCAGTCTGGCCTTGATTGCATCTGCCTTATTATTTTCGGCATCTGTCAGATACTGTCTGAGTTCTTCCGAATTTGCAGCATTGTTGTAAGCGTTCAGCAGCTTTTCCAGCTTTGCCTGATTCGTCATACGGCCGATCGCAGGAATCGTCAGGCCCTGAAGCTCCGCTTTCAGCGCATCGAACGCATCATAGGCGTCCAGCTTGGCCAGCAGCGCATCCAGCTTCTCCTGATTCTCCACCGCAATGTTATTTGCCGCCGCAGGATTGAGATTGTCCAGATTGTGCTTGGCATCTTCGATCTGGTCGCGATAGAGATTCCGGTTGTCATAGGACAGGGAATCCTCAGCGGGAAGGGCTGTGATCTGGTTGTTCACCTCGGAACCGCTGCCGGTGCGGCTGATAACATGCAGCGCGTACCATGTACCAGTGTAATCTCGGGCCTCTGTCCCCTGATTGTTCATGCTGGGCCATGCCGGTTCGCCGCAGCCGACGTAGATCACGTCGCCCGCCGTAACAGGGATGGATTCCGTTCTCTTGTAGAGGGCCGAACCTTCTGCTGCGCCGGTGTCCTTGACGTTGAGATACGTTCGAACAAGGTAGTTCTTGTTCGCGGCGGTCGGCGTCAAGGTGATATTGGCACTGTCGCCGTCGATGGCCAGCGTGTAATCATAGCTGCCGCCGGGAACGCCGGAGGCGAACGCACTTGTCAGATTGCCGCCCTCAACCTCAAGGGATTTCAACGTCGTGTTCGAATTGCCCCATGTACCGCCGAGGTCCTTACCAAGACCTTCAGTGGTATACATGACACGGATCACATCGCCGTCTGCCAGCTTTCCGTCCTCAACTGTAAACTCGCTGAAGGAGCGGTTAACAAAGAAGTCGTTCAGCGTACCCATCCAGCCGGATTCGTTGCCGCCGGTGAACTGCGCAAGCGTGTAGGAATTTCCATCGCTGTCCAAACCACTGATCGACGCAAGATATGTGATCTTATAGATGTCTGTGCTGCCCGTACCTTCCCAAGTGAACCGGTTATCCGCCAATGCACGGAGCACAACCGTCATCATGTTGTCCTTGTCGCCAATCGCATAATTGGAAACCGTGAGGAACGGCTTGTCCTTATTGTAGAAGTACGCCGCAGCAGCCTTGGCGTTGGGGTCTTTGAGATTCTCGCCGTCACAGGTGGTGTTCTCAAAGATCACGGTGACCCTGCCTGCAAAGTAGCCAGCATCGAACAGGTCGTTCTCGCTCGCACCCCAGCGTTCGATCTTCTTGCCAGACGAACTATCAGTACCGGCCGCAGCGTTTGCCAGATTGCGGATCGCGTCTGCGCGGGCTGTGTTGATCGCATCAACCGTTGCGGCCCCGTTGATCGCGTTCCGGCCGGCTTCATACGCCTGTTCAATCTGCGTTCTCTGCTCTGTATTGTCGGCATACTTGGCGTATTCGGCATCGAGCAGCGCGAGGGCCTTGGTTCTTGCCGCTGTCAACTCGCTGTCTGTGCCGCCAGCCGGTCCCCATGTGACGGTAATGGTCACATTGTCGAACGGCATCGTGAAGCGCAGGAACGCATCCGGAACGACCTGATTACACTGGGTAACGTCTCGGCCTCTGTAAGTGGTCGTGTCATAGAAGCGCAGGCTTGCATTGGTAGCCGCGGTATCAAGGCCGGTGACCTCAATGCTGCGGATCTCATACTGCGTTTCACCCACAGTGAAGGTCAGATTGCCGAGCACTTGCGTTGTGTTGCTCACGGTCGGATTGGGCACATCCATCTGTGTGCTTGCGTCGGAGATCGTCCAGCCGGTGCCTTTAATCTCACCGGGGCCATCCGTCTTGCCTGCATTAATGGCTGCATCACGGCAAAGCAGATACGCGGCATATTCCGGGCTGACGCAGGCGTAAATATCCTCTGTCAATGCGGTTGCTGTTCCGTTCAGGTCGGTAAACGCATAACCATAGTTTACCGTCTTCTGTGCGTTAAACGTGAACAGCTCTGCGAGCTGATTGCCGCCGCTTAGGTCATACGTGTCCTCTTTCGGCGTGTTCTTCTTCAGATAGTCGATCATATCAAGGATCGCCGTCTGTGCTTCCTCCGGAACGCCATCCGCGAACTTCTGCACAAACTGCATCTGATAGGGCACTGCGGGTCCGAGCTTCGCGCTGATGATCGCCTCATAGCGGGCCTTTTCCTTGCTGGTCAGCTCATCCTGCTGATACTTGGTCATGGCCGCATAGGCTTCTTTCAGCTGCTCGATCTTCTCCGCTGCACTCTGGTCCAGCTTGGAAACATCTTCGGGCAGCTCCGAAAGCAGTCTGCGGAACTGCGTCAGGTTGCTGCTGTTTCCGGCATCCGCGTTTGCCTGCAAGCGCTTGATTTCCTGAACAGCCCTCACCTGTGCGGTGCTGGCGTCGCCGGCGTTTTCCGCATCCTCGATGCCCTTTACGCCGTCTTCATACGCCTTTTGCAGCTTCTGCCAGTTTTCGCTTGTGAAGATGCTTTCCGGGTAGTTCTCGTCATTGTAGACTTCGTCAAGCTCTTTCCGGAGCTGCTGCTTGAGCGCGGAAAGATCGTCCGCCTTCTTGACGTGAACCATGATCGACGGGCCGAGCGTCATGTGTCCATCCTCGTCCATGAGGAAGGCATTGATGAGCGTATAGCCCTCATAGTAGAGCGTCAGCTCCGCCTTGCCGTTTTCGTCCGTGACCGCGTAGGTGTCCGTGCTGACAGGGGTGTCGGCCACATCCGCTGTGGTTTCTCCCGCTTCGCTGCGGTAGACCTTCGCACCGGAAACGGGCGTCTGTGTGCCGGTGCGGAAACCGGGCATCGCGCCGTCTGCCGTGACGGTGATCGTAAAGGGCTTGCCCGCCTCGACCTCAAGCGAATCCGTCGTGATCGTGGTGTAGCGGAAGGTGTCCTTTACATCGGTCAGCAGCGCGGCGTAGGTGCCGCCGTCCTGACTGGAGTTCTGGATCTGCTTCGGCTGCGTCCACACCAGCGTCAGGCGGTCGCCGTCGTGCAGCTTGAGCCGGTCGAGGTTCGTACGGTCACAATAAGAGGAACTGTCGCTCACTTGGAAATACAGATCGCCGTTCAGATAGATCATGAGCTGATTCGCCATGTCAAATCTGTTGATGAATCCCTTCTCTGTCATGACCGTCTGAATACTGGTGTTGGCGTCCAGCGTCAGATCCTCAGTATTCGAGAAATTGCCCGGCCAGGGATAACCGTGGTACACACTTGTCGCGTCCACGATAGAAAGATGCACGGTGATCGTTCCGCCCTCGGTCTCCAGCCCATAGCAGGCATATCGCAGTTCCTTGAACAGACGGGTCAATTCGCCGAGCTGCTTCTGCCCGATGCCGTAATAGGACTGGTAGGCACTATTGGCTTTCAGCGCAGCATCACGCGCTTCGCGCAGCGCGTTCAGGCTGTCCTTTGTATAACCGGTCAGCGTATCCGGATCAAATTTTTTCGCCAGATACTCGATACCGTCGTGAACCAGCTCCGCCTGCGCAAGAGAGCTTTTGCCGATGCGCGGGTCCAGCGCCTCCATGGCGCTGCGCAGATTCGCTGCCTTCTCCTGAATTTCTTTATTTGCAGAAGGCTTATTGACGTTCGTCGGTTCGCCAGCTTCGAACATACTGTCCATCAGCACATCGGCTTCGTCCTTTGCCTTGCTGAACGCAGCCCACGTTGTGGGGGTGTAGTTGCTGCTGACGTATCTCTTTGCGTCCTGTGTTGCCTCATAGAGCAGCGTTGTATTTGCATACTTAGCAGAAATCAGGTTTGAAAGTGTACTACTTAGCGCATCTGCCGCTTTCTTGACCACATCGCTTGACGCATATCTGTCTCCAGAGACTTCTTTTGCATAGCTCAAAGCGACCTGCATCTCATTCCAAAAGCCAGTCTTGCTTGCGACCTTACCGTTCCACCGATCATCTTCATGTATAAACAAGGCATCCTCACTTGAATCTTTCGGTGCGTTGTTGATCGCCGCATTTAATTGACTTTTGTTGGCTTCACTGCCGCCATCTCCACTCCATACAATGAGCAAAAACTCATGTGTCACCCACGGATATTTTTTTGAGCCTGCTCCATACGGAAGACGATACAGAAGTGTTTTCACTCCGCTTTCCGGGATCACGATTCCATCCGTAAGTTCAATGTCTTGCTTCTTTTCGTTGTAGTAGGAAATTGCTCCATTGAAAGCAGCATTGCTTTTATCTTCGTTGTACGGAAGTGAATATCCTGTTGATGTCCTGTTTGTCGTTTTCTTATTCGGCCGACCCTCAGGATGATCATTGTCATCATAAATCAAATCGGACGGGTAAGTATAAACCTTTCCATCAGGAGCCTTAATTTTTTCGTTTGGCGTAACAATAAGGCTTTTATAGTTATCGCCATCTACCGAAACAACATAAACAGGATACTTCTTGCCGTCAGTCCATTTAACCGTTCCTTTTGATGTTAACTGTGATACTGTAATTACATAGTCGCCATGAGCAGCCAGTGTAAGCGGTGTTACCGAAAAGACCAAAAGGATCATTAAAATGGTTGCCAGAATTCTTTTCAAAATAGTCTGACTGCCAAGGCCCATTCGGGCCTCGGCAGTCAGCTTTCCACTGCGTTTATCCATGTCTTTGTATTACCTGCACTTCAGAACGGTCAAGAAGGGAGATTCCGTACCAGTCTGCGCAATAATCTGAATCATTCCACCAGCACTTATATTAACTGTGTAATCCGTACCTGTTTCACCATTGACTTCAACGCCATTAACGAAGACATGATCGGCATCCGATACAATCCGGTATGCTCCGGCAGCAACTTCTGTAAAATCATTTTCGTTGAGCGTAAATGCAGACGTCGAACCAGACGCCGTAATTTCAATATCGCACGAAGATTCGCCGTCGCCTTTCAGCGTTGCTCTGTGCGAACCAAGAACCTCCGTGGAGCTTTCGCCCATCATGCCATTCATCTGCATGACGCCCGTGTAAACGCGGACATAGCGGACGCTGTCAAGGGTGACAGGCTTGCCGTTGTCGTCAACTGCCCACGACAGATCCATCGGGTCGCCGTTGCTGTTGTCATTGCCGGTGCGGCCCGTGGTGTACGGGTTGACCTGAACCGTCGAAAGCGTACCGTTCGGGTGGCAGTCCGCATAGCCGAACAGGAAGGTGTCCGGGGCTGTGGAGTTGCTGGCCGGCATCAGGCGGACGCCGCTCATCGTCAGCTTCGCACCGACTGTGCTGCTGGCCTTCGGCGTGTAGGCAGCATATTTGTTGCGCAGCACGAGCGGCGAGATGGTGTTGACGATACCATCCAGTGCAGTATGGCCGTTCACACCGACAAAGTAGTTGTTGAGCAGCGGGAAATAGTTGTGGCGGTGCCAGTTGTTGAACAGCACACGGCCCTTGCCATTTTCAGAAAGGCCGGTGTAGCTGTACACAACATTCTTGCCCGTCGTGCCAGATTCGCCAGTTGCAAGCGAATCGTCGTCAGGAACCGGGTTTTCGTATGTGACAGAATAGTTCCAGATCGCGCCGGATTTGGAGACGGTAACGGTCTTATAGCCGGGCAGCACATTGCCGTCTTCGTCCGTCACCGTTTCATCTGCGGCGACCGTATAGGTCGGGGTCTGATAATGCAGGCTGCCGGCAAGTGTGTACCACGTTGAGCCATCCTGAGAGACCTGCACGCAGCCCGGTTCGGCCCATGTGCCCATGGCGTTGCCGTAGAGCGTGAAGTCTACGCCGTATGCGTTGGCCGCATCATTGAAGATACCGCCGGTGACCTTACCGGTTGCATCCTTTGCGGGCTCGCCGAAGTCCATCACGACATAGCCGCCGAATGAACCGAGGGAAACGCCGGTGCTGACATAGCCTTCCACGATACCCTTGAGCGTGTTGGCGTTCTTTTTCGTGAACGCGCCGCCCCAGCCGGAGCTGTTCGCGCCTTCGTTCACAAACTGACCAGCCGCAGGCAGGAACGCCACAAGACCGGTGCCTGCTCTCTGCGCGGTCGGGGTCGGGACGTTGATCATGCACTGGCCGCTATAGCCGGAACGCTTGATCGTGATCTCGGTCAGGTCGCCGTACAGCTCCACAACGCCGTAACCGTACTTCGCGTCCTGCGTGCCGCTGTTGTCGAAGTCAAAGATCGCGGCGCGCGTGGTGGTGATGGTGTACTCGGACTGGACAAAGTCCTTGCCGGTCGAGTCGCTGAGGATCAGCGAGAACGCCTGCGGGATGTCGCGGCCCGTGTCGGCAGCAATTGTTGCCGAACGTCCGTTGCCGGAGATGGTCAGGCCCTCCGTGGCCATCGATACCTGCACCTTCAGCTTGAGGTCATCGAAGGTGTAGGAGCTGTAGGTGTCGCCGGTGTCGATTGCGAATGCGCTCGCGCTCATCGCAAAGACCATGACGACCGCCAGAAGCAATGCTACGATTTTTCTGGTTTTCATGTGTTTGCTCTCCTTTATACTGTTTTCTTCCTCTCTGTGCCTGCGCAGTTGGAAGATGCTGCGCGGCCCGCACTTCGTTCGCGCTCCCCTCCCGTGCGAAGATGGACGCGCCGATTCCTTCTATTCAACAGCGTTTCGCCGTTAAATACATGCTTGCATACCGCAGATACAGTATCGTTTCCTGTGCTCCCGCCGCCCGATGACGTAGACCACGTTTTCAGCTCCCTTGGCGCGCTCCTATCCTCGCGGCGCTTCCCCGGAAGCAGTATGCTTTCCTGCTGCAGCTATTCAGTTGTCGGCGCGTATCGCCTTTTATTGGGACGGGCGAAGGCCCGCTGGTTTCCATATCCGTGGGGTTCCCCGGCTCTGTGTTCCCAATACAGAGCCGGGGATTTCTGCGCGTCAGGGGGACGCGCTGGCAGTTCGATCTCAGGGGGATGAGATCAGGTCTATGTGCAGATCCGTTCCCAATACGGACGTTGCAGATGAGTTAAGGCTTGTCCGCTGGAAGCTCCTCTTGACGCTCGGCCTGCCGGGCCGCGCGCTGTGCCTCCTGCTTTGCCGCTTTCTTTGCGGACTGCTCCTGACGGAATCGTGTCAGCTGCCGCTGATACTCCTGCTTGAACTCCGGCGTTTTTCGCGGATTCCAACTATCGGGGAACTTGATGCCGCGCATCTGCAGCGCATTCAGCGTCCGCCCGGTGATTTTTTCATCCAGCCAGAGGTCGCCGCGGAAACGCCGACCTTTGCCTTGCAGCGGGATCTTTCGCTTTTTCATTCCGTCGCACCTCCGTCCTCGGAGGCTTCCGCCAAACGGGCCGCGCGCCGTGCTTCCTTTTTCGCGGCTTTTTTCGCCGCCTGCTCGGCGTTATATTTTTCCTCCTGCGCTGCCAGCTCCGTTTGATAGAGCTTCGTCTTTTCCAGCGCGATCGGGAAATATTCCATGCTGCTGTTCCACGCCCCAACGCCATCCAGTGCGTTTTTCCACGACCCGAAGCGCAGATCGATATAGTCTCCGCCGATTATCTCTGTCCTGACCGGCGTGTGTCCCAGCGCAGCGGCGCAGCCCCGGAGGTACAGCTTGAGCTTCACCAGACTGTCATGCTGATGGTCAAGCGCAAATTGGATATTCTTCTGTGCGATCGCGGATGCGGTGTTTTCCGCCAGCTTCCGTTTCAGGGCCTCAGCCTCGTGCAGCGCACGTTTCCTCTGATTCATTCCGAAGCCCTCCATACGCGGGTCTTCGGGCGATTTGATGCTATGGGCCGCACTGTGGATGCCTTTGCGAGTGCTGCATCCACGATGCGTGCCTGCTCCTCGTAGAGGTCCTGCACGATCTTCCGCTTCTCAAAGCGGAGCGTAGAACCTGGCGCTTTCTTTCCACCGGGACAGCAGTAGGCCAAAGCCTCTTCCCAGCCGCCGAAGCGCATGTCCAGATACTCTCCGCCGATAATTTCGCACTTTCTCGGCAGATAGCCGATCTCATCCGCGCAGCGCCGCAGATATGCGGCCAGCTGCTCCAGACTGTCATTTTGATGGTCAAGTGCGAATTGGATGTGCTTGTGCGCCAATGCGCGGTCGATGTGTGCGTAGATGAGTCGTTCGCGTTTGCCAGAGGTCTGTGTATCGCCATAAACCATAGAACGCTGCCTCCTGTTTTGCGTACAAAGCCGCAATGATCTTCACAAGATGAAAAAAGCACCAATCCCGCAAAGGAAATTGGTGTTTTCGCCTGAAGGCCGTGGAATATGACCGTCCCACCGGCACGACAGAACCATCCCGCCGCGCGGTTTATCCCACCGCGTTTGGCTATGAAGATAGCAACGTATTCTGACTGGCAGGCAGGACGAGGATCGTCCACGGATGCGTCTGCCTTCTCGCAGGGGTTGGTTACCCTGCAATGACGGCCTTTCGGCCCAGCGGTTTCCCGCCTCGACGCGCTCCAACTGCGGCACAGCTCCGGATAGAGTAGGTTCCTTCCGTTTTCACTGCCGACCTGACGGAAAACACCAACCGCCAGCCCAACGGCTACACATCTTCGGATGTAGATATGAAATTGTAATGCGCAGAATCAAACTTCTGGTTTGTGGTATCCTATATTGTATGTACGGCAAAGATTTCTCTCGTAAAGTACCCAATTTTACGAGAAGATGAAAAAGCCACAATGCCTCTTATTTCATCTATATTATACATGAGCATACAAAAATGTCAATCCAATTTGGAGAAATTTTCATGTAAAACGCGCACAGCCTGACTGTATCCATGTATATCAGCCACTTTCAGATGATATGCCCATCGTATTTGCCGTCATGATTCTGGTAAAAAGGAAAGGGTGGATCTTGTGCCCAGATACGGGGAAAACATCTATCACCGCAAGGATGGCCGCTGGGAAGGACGTTATATCGCAATGCGTCTGCCGGATGGTAAGGCAAAGTATAAGTCTGTCTACGGGCCGAGCCGGTCTGCTGTCAAAAAGAGAATGTTGGCCGCGCTCCAAACGCTTGCAAAGGAACCGGCGGCCTCCTGCAATCTGACGGTAAAAGAGCTTTTTGCGCGGTATCTTGCACAGACGGATGTTAAAACTTCTACGCGGGAACGATACCGCTTCATGATCGAACGGCACGTTCTTCCACAGCTCGGACAGACGCCTGTTTCCAAGCTGACGGCGAAAGGACTTTCTGACTTCCTGCGGCATTTGAAGAATCACGGGCGGCTGGACGGAAAAGGTGGTCTTTCTGCAAAAACTGTGCGTGATGTAGCGGTTCTGATAAAGTCACTCCTCCGGTTTGCTCAGGCGGAATATCATTGTGTCTGCGACGCTCTGAACGCGCGTCTCCCTGCCTTATACACAGAAAAAGATCGAGGTGCTTTCCGACACCGAGCTGACCGTGCTTGGAAAAGCCCTATTGCCGTCAAAGAAAATCAGCCTTGCCGTTATGCTGGCGCTGCACGCTGGGCTGCGCGTGGGTGAGGTCTGCGCGCTCCGCGCCGGAGACATCGACATTCTCGCTGGTACGCTTTCTATCAGCCGTTCCGTCCAGCGGCTTACGCTGAATGGCAAGTCACAGCTTCTCGTGCAGCGGCCCAAAAGCGACAGTTCCGAGCGGATCGTGCCGCTGCATCCAGAATTACTGCGCCTGCTGCGGAAGGTCACCGCAGATATGCCGACTGACGCCTATATTATGACCGGGAAGATTGGCCAGCCCGCAGATTCGCGTGCCTGCCAGTACCAGTTTACCATGCTTCTGAAACGCTGCGGCATCCGTCACCGGGGCTTCCACGCCCTTCGGCATACATTTGCCACACGCTGTATTGAAAACGGCGCGGATATCAAAAGCATTAGCGAAATGCTGAGACACGCGGATATCAAAACGACGCTGAAATTATACGTTCATCCGTCGCTTGAGAGCAAGCGACGCTGCATCCAGCAGATCAACTTTCTAAAGCTCGGTGCTTAGCCTGTCCTTTTGCGCCCGCCTATCCATACGACCGGTTGGCTTTTATCTGTCGTTTTCCCGTCAAAAAATCTGGTCATCCAATCGCTGGAGCGCCTGATGTGGCAGGCGCTCTAGCTTTTTGTATAAAGAAAACCACGCGCTATGCCCGCATAGGCACAACCACCGGCTTCGCCGGTAGTTGTGTTTTTTCGTAAAGTTGGGTACTTTACGAGATTTTTTATCCTCAAATCAACCGGCCATAAAAGACTAGGACGCAAGTACAATTTTGTGTGATTTGTACCATCTCATAATATAAGACAATTCAACTACGCCATCTGCAACATAACAACGCCGAGCCGCTAACTTGTAGTTAACGGCTCGGCGTGAATTTACTTCGTTAAAATTTGATATGCGTTCTGCCTTGCTCGGGTCAAAGCCATCCGGACGCTGGCCGGGTTGATTGACAGTTCCTCCGCTAAAGCCTCATCACTTTTTCCGAGTATGTATTTCCCTTCTAACAAATGTTTACTTCGCTCATCAAGCTGTGACCAGCGACGAACCATTTCTTCAATTTCTTCCTTCGCAATCATACCGGATCCTATCTGCCTGTCTGCGCTCGCCGAATTTTCCTGCCCGCTATATTCTTCGAATGAGACCTGCGCAGATTTCTTTTGGGCACGCAGAAAATTGTATGTATTGTTTCGCGCAGCCACAACCATATAGCTCACGAGCTTCGTTTCCTCTTTCTTCCGAAGCTCAAGAATCTTATCAATCAATTTCACAAGCGTGGCCTGCAAAATATCTTCTGTATTCCATGGATTATTTAGAATCTCGTATATCTCATTATAAAGAAGCCGCTGATAACGCAGAAACAGTTCTGCCATGAACTCACGGTCGTCATCATTTTCAATGGCCAGGATGCAAAAGGGGATCAAGGATGTTCCTTCTTTCTTGGAATATGAACCATCGACGCTATTTCCATATCCATCACAGCCATACAAATCGCTTGCCTTTTCGCCAATGGAAGATGTTGTAATGACTGCACCAAATCCCCCACGGTAGTTTCATCCGTAAGAATCTGTCCAAAGACATCCGTCGAAAGTTTTGATGCTGTCCGCCCCAACAGATAATCAGTAGTGACGTGGAAGTAATTTGCAAGTGAGATCAGCTTTTCAACATCAGGAAAATGCACGCCCTTTTCATAGTTGGAGATCGTGCCGCCAGATACGAAAATCGCTCGACCCAATTCCGCTTGGGAGATGTGCTGCTCCTGACGCAGCTTCGCCAATACTTCGCCAAATTCCGACAAAATTGCGCCACCTTTCACATTTTTGAACATTATACTTTTTCTAAAAATAAAATGTGAGTTATTTTAGTTTTGCAATATTATTTGCTTAATAACGGTCAAAAATTACAGTTAAACTAATGAATTATAAAGTGTAATCTAAAACGCAAGTATGAGAGCTGATCAGGTGCTGTTGCAAAACTTCATTTTCGGTGTCTTAATAATATGAACGTTTAGGAGAAGTCAGTCATGATTCAGCTAGGAAAGAAAAAAGCGCAAGATTTTATGGCGGAGCTATACCTTAAACACGAGCGTTTGATGTACTACATCGCTGGCAACTATACAAAAGACCTATTTCGGCGGGAAGACATTGTGCAGGCCGCATTGATCGCACTTATGCGAAATGAAGCGACCCTACATAGCCTGTCGGATTCTGCTCGCCTGAGCTACATAGCTTCCGCAGTTCGAAATACTGCAATCAATGCGCTGAGACGTGAGCAGCGTGAATCGGTACAGTGTGTATCAATCGAGGAAATTCCAGCAGAACTTCTCCACGCACAGGCGCTTTGGCCCGAAATAAAAAACATCGAAGTGGAGCACAGGCAAGAATTGCTTGCAAAATTCCAAGAGCTGCACGAGCATGATCGGCAGCTTCTATTTGGACGCTATCTGATGGATATGACAGATGCGGATTTAGCAAAGATACTCGGTTGTAAGCCATCCAGTGTACGGATGAAACTGACGCGGGCGCGCCGTGCGCTTTTAGAAAAGCTCAAGGAAGGAGGGTCAGACCATGAATGAACAGGAAGACCTTTATGCGCAGTACGAGGATGCGTTCTTCGCGCTGCTGATGAATGAAGTCGCAGAAGCAGAAGGACAGGAGCTTCTGAAGAAGAACGAACAGCTGCTTGCGGACCCTAACGCTGCTGTGCCGGAGGCCGTCAGCAAACGCTGCCTACGTACGATTGAAAAGAGCTGTCGGAAAGCTCGGTTCCAGCGCAATATGCAGACCGTGCTGCGAAAGCTCAACCGCGTTGCGCTCTGGATTCTTGTTCCGCTGCTTCTATTCGTCGGCGTCTTTGCAGCCTCAGAGACTGTCCGCGTAAAAACGCTCAATTACCTGATTGAAGAATTTGATGTTGGAACAACGTTCTATTTTCAAAATGATCCGAACTCAGACGTCCCTCAAAATTTCTCTCCCGTAGATTTCTCTGAGACTGTTCAAAAACATATTCCTGCCGAATACTCTCTTGCCTTCAAAAACGCAAATGAGTTATCTTGTATACTGTATTATGTAAGTGATTCTGGCGAAGAAATTACAGCTTCGGAATATCAGTTAGAGGACATAGATGCGTCCGTTATTTTGGATACAGAAAATGCAGAGGTGCAAAACGGCGTAATCAGTGGGCAGGAAGTCGTGCTAATTTATAAGGATGATTCCTACCAAGTTGTGTGGATTATCAAGGACGCACAAATGATGTACGCAGTCAGCGGCTCGAAAGATATAGAAGATGTCATCAATAATCTTGCAGAAAATCTCATTTCCGCAAGTTAAAAACTGTATAAGAAAGGAAAATGAAATGAAAAAGAGAATCACAAAACTGAGTGCCATGTTACTGGCGGCTGTCATGCTTCTGTCTGTTGTTCCTGTTTCCGCTGTAAACCCGGAAATATCCCCGCTCCGTTATGACAATGTATCTCGCATGTTTGTGTCACTAAGCATTTCTGATAAAGGGCTTTCCAGTTGCTACGGAGAAATCGTTCTGCGAGGTGGTGCGAGTGCAGATATGAGTCTGATCCTGCAAAAAAGCAAAAACCAAGTAAGCTGGAGCGACGAAAAAACATGGACCACTGACGGCTCGTATGTAGTTTTAATCGATAAAGATTATTATGTGGTTTCCGGTTACTATTACAGAGTCAAGCTGAGCGGAACAGTTTATGACAGCAGCGGTGCATACTCCGAAACTGCCCTAGCATACTCCTCTGTCAAGTATTATTAAATTCAAGAATCATCCAAGCGCCCTACGCAAATCGTGTCGCATTTCTGTCGCACTCATTTCGTGAAAATTGCACTATAAACGCACTTGAAATGTCGTGCTTTTCTGTGCTACCCTTACAATAGAAAAAACAGATGTTGTAGCGCACTGCTGCAACATCTGTTTCTATATTCAGCCGCCGTTGTGGCCCGGTGCTCTCTTAGATTTGGGAGGGATGAAAAATGGACAATAAGCCCATCAATCAAGTTCTGAATCAATTAGAAAAATATCGGGAAACAACACGTCGGCTGGAACTGCTACGATACGAAATTCAACACCTTGACCGCGTCAGACCGTCAGAGGTCATCGAGATGATGACCTTTCAACAAGGAGCATCTGACGACAGCCATGGTGTGCTTTATCCGAAAGCTGTTCCGGAAATTGCCTTATCCTATCGGCAAGTCGCAGAACGCCTAAATACTGAGGCCACCGATGAACTATTATCTGTGTACGCCGATTTGTGCCAAACGCACGATCGGCTTTTGCATTATATCGGGCTTCTTGATCCACGGCAGCAAAGTGTGATTCGGAAATATTATTTTGAATCCTGTACGTGGAGTGAAATTGCTGACGCACTGAAAATCACAACGCGGACGGCCCAGCGAATCCGGCAGCAGGCCATTGAGGAACTGGCCAACATGTATTCATTTGCCGATAATGTATTCCGCCGCTGATAAAAAGAGAAACATCTTTCAAAATAAAGTGGCGTTCTGTGCCCGCCTGCCCTTGCATCCCCCGCAGAGCTATCGTACAATAACTATACGAGTCAGCTTCTGCACCTTGAAAAGTTCATATTTTATTTCGTATGAGGAGGATTCCACTATGGAAAAGAGAGAAAACGAAACCTTGACCGCACGGGACATTAAGCAGATCCTGAACATCAGCATCAATGCCGCGTACAATCTGATCCACAGCAAGTCATTTCCGGTCATTCGTATTGGTAATTCTTTTCGTGTTCCAAAAGAACCGTTTTATGAGTGGATGAAGTCCTCGCATACGATTATGAATTAACGTCAAATCTCCAAATATTATAAAGAAATTGGAGGTTGATAGCATGGCACGTCGTTCCAACGGAGAAGGCAGCTTCTATCAGCAAAAGGATAAATCATGGGTCTATCAGGTTACATACGGCCGAAAAGAGGATGGAAGTCCATACCGCAAAGCGTTCAAGGGCCGTACCAAGACGATCTGCAAAGAGCGCTGCGCACAATGGGAAGAAGAACAGGCGCGTATCAAGGCGGAGGAGGAAGCGCAGGCGGCGGAATCCGCCCGTCTCGAAGAACTCCGGGCCAAACTCGGCCATCCCATTGAGTCGGAAATACTGTTCTCAGAAGCCTTCCTTAAATGGCTTGAGCTTT
>UMLM01002838.1_pt1 | contig 19401 bp, 16 predicted proteins | sample 1966571 | NCBI WGS metagenome assembly UMLM01 (sample SAMEA4836203, study PRJEB28245) | human gut metagenome | biome: gut microbiome; material: fecal sample | place: Denmark | collected 2008 | reverse complement strand
GTTTTTTCATCTTGTTCCTTAAACGACAAACAAGAATTTATTTATCCCAGAAGTTCTCCAACGCCCCGGGCAGACTCGCCAGCGTATGCACCTCATACCGACTCCACTCCCGTGGGAAAAGCTGCCGGTAATCATTCCGTAAAAATCGCTCATCCAGCAAGCCAATAATTCCACGGTCAGATGCTGTCCGGATCACACGTCCTGCCGCCTGCAGCACTTTATTCATTCCCGGATACTGATACGCATAATCAAATCCCTGTCCGTTTTCTTCCTGATAATACTCCTTCAGGATTTCTCTCTGGGTACAGATCTGCGGCAATCCAGTTCCGACGATCAGTACTCCGATCAGCAAATCTTCTTTCAGGTCGATTCCTTCTGAAAAAATGCCGCCAAGCACACAAAATGCTGCCAGCGATTTTTCCCGCGATTCGACAAATTCCTGCATAAATTCTTCCCGCTCTGCTTCATTCATATTTCCGCTCTGCATAATACAGTCCGCTTCCTGCCCATTAACCGCCAGAAATTGCTCATACACATCTTCCATAAAGCGATAGGACGGGAAAAAGATCAGATAATTACCCTTTTTTGCCCGCAGCACCTGCTGAATGTACAGTGCAATCCGCCTAAATTCTCCAATTGTCCGTCGTGTATACAAGCTGCTGACATCCCGGCCGATAAACAACAGCCGCTGTTCTTCTCGAAACACCGAATCCGCATACACCGCATAATTATCCTTTTTCGAACTGAGCAGATTCTTATAATAATTCACAGGAAGTAAGGTTGCAGAGAAAAATATGGTACTATTGCCCCGCTCCAGACATTCCTGTAAATTCACTGCTGGATTCACACAATACAGATGCAGATAGAATCTGTTCTCCTCATCAAAATCCGAATACAGTACATAATTTTCATCCACACGTTCAAACATATTCATAAAATGCCGCAGATTCAGATAAAATTCCGTAATGTCCTTCCGCTCCGGCATTTCTCCTCTGGACTGCAAAAACACATCCAGAAGTGACATCAGCCGCATCAGAGAAAACGCAAAGGCTCCGATGCTTTCGTACACCACATATTTCTCACATTCACGCTTCCATTCCAGCATCTTACGATTGCATTTTTCCAGCGCCGCCTCCAGCTTCCGGTCTTTGCCGTGCACCAGTTTTTTTACCGCAAGGAAATCTTCCTTGACCAGAATGGCACTGTACATCTCCCTGCCACGCTCCACCAGATTGTGCGCCTCATCCACCAGAAAAATATAATCCCCCTTCTCTCCCTCGGAAAAGAACCGCTTCAGATACACATTCGGATCAAACACATAATTGTAGTCGCAGATAATCACATCCGCATACAATGATGTATCCAGAGCCATCTCAAAAGGACAGACCTGAAATTTTTCCGCCTGCGCCAGCATCCGATCTCTTGTAAAATCATCTTCCCTGGTAATCAGATCGTACACCGCATCGTTGACCCGGTCATAATGCCCTTTTGCCCGTGGACAGTTGGATGGATTACAGTCCATCTCCGCGCAGGGACACATTTTCTCTTTCGCAGTCAGCACGATCACTTTCCCACGGTATCCGTGTTTCTTCAGCAGGTCACAGGTGTCCTTTGCAACCGTTCGTGTGATTGTTTTTGCCGTAAGATAAAATATTTTGTCCCCAAGATTTTCTCCAATGGCACGAATTGCCGGAAACAACGTGGAAATCGTCTTGCCAGTTCCGGTAGGTGCCTGAATAAACAAGATTTTCTTGCGATTAATCGTTCTGTATACATCTCCAACCAGCTTGCGCTGACCATCTCTGTAAGGGAACGGAAATTCCAGTGTCTGAATCGATGTCTGGCGGATTTTTCTCCATGCGAACTGAAAATCTGTCCATTTCCGATAGGCTTCTATCATATCCAGAAACCATTTTTTCAGCCAAGAAAAAGAAAAACTTTCCTGAAACCGTCGGATTTCCTCTGTATCCAGATCGCAGTAGGTCATCTGCACGGAAATCTGCTCCAGATCATTTTGCAGTGCATAAATATAGGCATAACACATCGCCTGCGCCTTGTGCACAAAAATCGGTTCCTCAAAACGTGTCACATCGGTATACATGCACTTAATTTCATCAATCGTCACACCTTCGGCATTTGTGATGATACCATCAGCCCGACCTTCCAACGATAAAACATACTGTTCCTGTGGCACTTCCAGCTTCAAAGGAACCTCTGCACGATATTCAATTCCCATCCGTCCCTGAATTTTGCGGTGCATCCGACTGCCTTCCTGCATAGCTTCCTTCTGCACACCTTTCCCAACCCGATTGTCAATATCTCCGGAACGAAAAATAAATTCTACCAGATTTCGCACAGAAATCCGTATTCTCGTCAGTTCCTGCTGTACTGTCATGCCAGTATTCTCTGTTTGTTCCATAAATAACCGCTATCCGCCTTTTCTCACTCTAAGCTGAACCAATTTCAAGAACACTGCCTGTCGGTTCAGCAAACTGCTATCAGTGTAACACATATTTCACTTTTTTTCATCGGATAACGGCTTCCTATATAATCTTTTTTATAACAGATAACGCTTATTCAACCAGCGAACCCCGTGTAGAGTGCAGTGATTCTGTGGAGAATATGTCAGCTTACGCTGACCATTATCACGCACCAGGTCTCACATGCGTTCGACCTGTTTTTTCAGAATAACGTAAAACAGAATAGAAAAAAGTCGCATTCCCTGACAAAAGGAATACGACCCTGTATATATCATCTCTATTCTTTTTCCAACTATAACTTCCAGTTATGCAACTGCATATTTGCTCAGGATCTGCTCAAAGTTACCATCGTTTCCGCCATAAGATACGGTAAGAATTTTAGAAAGCCCAAGACTTAAAACACCAAGAAATGATTTTGCATCTACGATAGCACGCTGATAGTGCAGGTTAATATCAAAATTACATTCGGATGCTGCTTTGACGAATTCCTGTACTTCATTGGTTGCATTTAATTTAATTTTCTTTTCTGTCATGATTGATTCACCCTTTCTCTCAATTTGAGTTGAATTGAGTTCACCCCATACAAAATGGAAAATTGGTATCGATTCCATTTCCTTCTGCTTCGTTACACTTTATGCAAATTTCCCATGCCGGGTGCATTATTACATGATATTGTTTTTTTGTCAAATCAACATTTTTCGTATTTTACCCAAAAATGGTACTTCCAATTACAAAATTTTCTTTTCTTTTCGTGGATTCTGTCCACGATTTTTCCCAATGATCTTTCCTTTTCGTCAGATTGCTCTGATTTTATCAGCAATTGTGGCGATAAGTTTTTAATGCCAAAATATTTTTCATAAACATTTCATTGTTCAAGTTAAATTCCTGCGCATTCTGCACAAGTCACCTTAGATTCACAAACATTTTCTATACACAAATCTATCCCTTCTACTCTCATAGTATGCAATATGTAAAGCGGACATAATCATCCCCTTACCCACCGCTTAGTGCTCTACGCACTTGAAGTGGGGGAATGCTTATTCTGCGGTAAAGCGGACATTCGCAATCCGCTTTCGCTACTTGCTCATGAACGCAGTCGCTTTGCGACCTGTCAGTGGGAGCTTTTAACTCCCACTGACATAAGCATCCCCCTTACCCCCTGCTTAGTGCTCTACACACTCGAAGTGGGGGAATGCTTATTCTGCGTTCAAAATATTTTGTAATGCATTTTATCATCCGTTTCATAAAAATTTTCATAAAAACAGATACTGTTTTTCAAAATAACTATTGACAAATCACATTCTATTATGTATAGTAAAGAAGTTCGTGTGGCGAGATAGCTCAGTTGGCTAGAGCATGCGGTTCATACCCGCAGTGTCGAGGGTTCGAATCCCCCTCTCGCTATTAAAAAGATCTGTAAGATTTCTTACAGGTCTTTTTTGTATTAAAAATATTTATCACTATTTCACACCATACGCTCACAATCGTTCCATCATATTTTTCTATATCATACAACACGTATCCTTCCCCTTGCTCTATCACTGTGTAAATATATGTACCGGATTATTCACTGCGTAAATAGAAATCGGGATATCTTTTCTCCTCAGCTAACAATCACTTTCGGAGAAAAGATATCCCGATTTCTATCATAAATTAACGTTTTCACCACGTACTTTAAAACGGTCGAAAACAACAACAATTCAAAAACATCATAAATCCGCACCAGATTGCACACATCCGTGATAATCCCGAAACCGGCCTCTGATAACTGGAACCCATATTCTGATACCAGGTTCCACCAAACTGCAGATTTTGCAAAAACTGCCGATACTCCATATTACTCGGCTCCATTGCCACTGCCTGCTGCGCATGTTCCTGAGCCACCACATTATTGCCGGCTCCCTGATTGGCAACCGCGGAAAAGAAATACCACCGCGCACTGCGTTGTCCTACCGGAATATCGTTCAATGCATGTAATGCCTCTTTGTAATATCCATTTCGAATATAATTCATAGCCGCCTGCATATTGACGGGATCATTCTGCTGGGATCGCTGCTCACTCTGTCCGGTGAAATCACCAAAACCACCAAAACCGCTATATCCTCCGTATGCACCATACGGTCCTGACTGAGCGCTTCCATTCTGATAACCACCCGCATAGCCCTGCTGTTTTTCTTTCATAATCTGGGTATATGCCTGTTGCACTTCTTTGAATTTTTCTTCTGCGATCTCCGGATGCGGACTGTTGACATTTGCGTCCGGATGATACTGTCTGCTGAGTTTTCGGTATGCCTTTTTTATTTCTTCATCTGTAGCACCGGGTGATACTCCCAGTACTTCATAAGGATTTCTCACTGAGATTTCCTCCTCTTTTTCTTCTTTGCCTGTACATATTCATATTTCGACCAGACACCAGAATATAATATATTACGGATAATAGACGCATGGCGCAAAATCGGAAGCCTCTCAAAAGATTTTGAACATTCTGACATCATACTGGTCAGGATCAGTTTACTTAACGTATCAAAATCCTTCGGGTCATTTTTCACCATAGCCTCAAACGGATTATACTCTTTTTTCCGAAGGTCCTTCTCCAGATCTTCATATGCATCCATCAGATAAATGAATTTTCCCATGTAAAATCCAAGACAGTGCAATTCCTCTGCCCAAATGTCATCTTTCCATGCAAAAATCTCGCCAAGCATCTCACCGGTCAGACCGGCAATTGCATCCAGATTGGTCTCACGCTTGCTTTCCAGCATATTCAGCTTGCGCATATATGCTTCCACCGCCTCCACCTGACGCGAATATTTTCTGGAAATTCTGGCATAATCTTTTTTCAGCATCATGGACATCACATGTTTTGGATAATTCTTCTCGTCCTGCCAGTCATCTAACAGATTATGATACGAAAGAACCACATTCATATCAGAAGCATACTGTGTTGCCTCGTTGATGTATGCAATTTTCTTTTTGCCAGGATGAAGCGGGCAAAAAAATTCTTCTTCTTTATTTTCCAGTTCATACAATCCGGAAAGCAGAAGAATCAGAAATGTCATATCATAATTCAACAACATCTGCGCTTTTACACCACTGCTTTTTTTCAAAACCTGACACAGTCCACAGTAATAACACTGATAATCCTTTCTGTCTTCCTCCGACAGTTCTTTTCGGTTTACATAAATATATCCGAACATGATCATACCCCTTGCATCATTTCTTAACTTCTTTTTATAAATTCTGTTTTACATTTCGGACAGGTAATACAGATTTTCCCTTTTCCTTTCGGTACACGTACTTTCTGTGCACAATTCGGACATGAAAAAAAGCGATACATCTTTTTCTGCTCCTGTTTGTATTTCATCTGCGCACGTTTCTGTGCAAAGCTTGCAGAACCTGCAGATCTGCCATATTTTCCCTTCTTGACCTTGCAGACAACCCGATATTTAAAATTCAGATACTTCTGATTCTCTGCTGCACGCTTTGATATGTTTCTGGAGAACATACGATAATAGCACCAGAAAAGCAATGCCAGCGCCACAATCTCTACGATCGGTCTGCGGATAAACATAGACACCACCAACACGATCAAAGCCACCGTTGACACAAAACGATTGAGCTGATCCATACCATAGCGTCCATACATAAATTGTTGGAAACGATTTCTCACCTGTAACACCTCTGTCTCTTTTATTTTGGAACCGATAACCTTATGTTACAGTTTGCACAAAACACTGTCAACAAACCTATTATCTTTTCACAAACATTTTAGAAAAAGTTTACGAAGACCTGCTGTTTTATGTATGCCAAATCTCCATTTTCATCGTGAGCAGCATAATTTTAAGTAGAAAAAAATACAATTCAAGCAAAACGATAAGCCGGGTTATGTCGTGAATGATCATCTATCCAGGATAACTGTTACCAGTTACCTCAAGCGACCTACCTAAAGCTGGCGGGCCACGTCAACGCTTTGTTTCGGTCTTGCTTCGGATGGGGTTTACATGTGCCCCGGCTGTTACCAGCCGGGCGGTAGTCTCTTACACTGCCCTTCCACCCTTACGTTAACAATGAGCGATACACAGAATCTTGTGTTAATCCGCATTCATCAAATTTTCTCTGTAAGCCAGCTTACTCAAAAATCTGTTGTATACGTGTCTGCGCATGGCTCATTGCTAACGCGGTATATTTCTGTTGCACTGTCCTTGGAGTCACCTCCACCGGATGTTATCCGGCATCCTGCCCTATGAAGCCCGGACTTTCCTCACCTGCGGTCTTTCGACACTTGCAGCCGCGATCATTTGTCTTACTTGAATTGTATTTTATTTTTCTGTTATTCTATTTCCTATACATGGAAACAGCTTCCACCAATAAATTCTCTTAAAATAGAATTATGTCCGATATTTTCTCCCGGAACCGGAAGGAAATAATCAAGGAATTTCAGAAGCCGTTTTGCTTCCGGATATTCCGGACAGGTATTATCAATGGAAAAGAGCAAAGGCTCCGCATATAATTTTAACACAGATAATTCATAAATCAAGGCTGAATTGAACATAATATCTGCTTCTTCCTGATATGGGAAGATATTTTTTTCTTCTCCACGGCGTACCGAATGCCAGCGTGCCAGTGTTTCTCTGGCAGTGGTGTTCCTTGTACGCGCATCCCGCACCATACGGCGGATCAGACGTCCGTCTGCCGTGGACAGATTATTATGGTCATCAATATTTAACTGTGTCAATGCGCTGATATAAATCTTATATTTATTTTCTTTCGGCAATTCATAGGAAAGTTTTTCATTCAATCCATGAATTCCCTCTATGACAAGAACATCATCTGGTCCCATTTTCAACGGTTTCTGGCGATATTCTCTGTGACCGGTTTTAAAATTAAACACTGGCAATGTCACTTCTTTGCCTGCCAGCAGATCTGTCATGCACTGATTAAATAATGGAATATCCAGTGCTTCCAGGCACTCAAAATCAAATTCTCCGTTTTCATCCAAAGGTGTCTCTTCCCGATTACAGTAAAAATCATCCAGTGAAATTGGATGCGGTTTTAACCCATGAGCCGTCATCTGAATGGACAACCGATGAGAAAACGTTGTTTTTCCGGAAGAAGACGGTCCTGCGATCAGCACGAATTTTTTTCTTCGATCCGATGCGATCGTCTCTGCAATATCACCGATTTTCTGCTCCATATAGGACTCCTGCACCAGAATCATATCCTGCATCCGCCCGGAAGCAATCACATCGTTGAGTTCTCCCACGGTACGGATGCCCATATCAATGCCCCACTGTGCAGAATCGTTTAATGTACGAAACAATTTGTCGGAAGAAGAAAATTCTGCCACAATCTTCGGATCTTTTCCCGGAAACATCAGCATAAATCCATTCTGATACGGTAACAAGTCAAAATATTCCAGATAACCTGTACTTGGAACCATATAGCCGTAATAATAATCCGGAAATTCCTGCAATTCATATACATTAACTCTGGAGCTGCGGCGATAACGTAACAGACGTACTTTATCCATACGTCCCATCTCACGGAACCGCGCGGATGCATCCTGTGTATTCATGTTGTATTTTATAATTGGAAGATCTGCTTTCACAAAATCCTGCATTTTTTCTTTTAATGCAAAAAGCATCTTCCGGTCAGGCACACAAATAGCATCCTTGTGACGAAATTCACAATAATACCCCTGACCAATAGAATGCTGCACCAGAAGTTCCAGATTAGGATATAACTTCCATGCGGCAGTCTCCATCAACAATGTCAAACTCCTGCGATAAGTGTCTCTTCCCGGTTTCTGATCGGAAGTAATAAATTCCAGACTGCCATCCCGCAAAACGGACTGGCTCAGTTCTTTGAGATCATTCTGAAACTTTACAAGCACAATTCTACTTTCAAACTGTTTCTGATACTCATCTGCGATCTGCTGAAACGTAGTATCCAACGGATACTGCTTTGTTTCTTTATCAATCGTCAGACTGCACATTTTCTGTTCCATAATTTTTCAATGCCTCCAGAATCAACATCTTTTTACAATTCACCTGCTGCATTCTGTTTCGGATTCTTTCGTGATCCGGCTGTGCGGACAACTGTTCCAGTACAGTGTCTGTGGTTTTCAGTTCTCGCTCCAGCCATTCTTTCAGAACCGGATGCCGTTTCTGTAACAAAATCGGTCCGAAAGCATCTGCCACATTCTGCGGCACGTCTTTTGTCTGCTCCGCTGCTTTTTGCTTGATTACCTTCATCATCGGGTAATATTTTCCATCCTCCAGAATCATATCTTCATCCAGAATCTGAAAATTCCGCATCCGTAAAAATTCACGCACCAGAGTGATCTCCGACTGCGGCTGCAGGATCAGTTCTTCTCGCCCGGTCAGTTTTTCGGCACCCTCTGATAATATTTTCATCACAAGCCCACCGCCCATGCCGGCGATCAGAATCGTATCCGCTTCCCCTGACTGTAAGGCAGCCATTCCATCGGACAGACGTGTCTTAATCTGTTCGGAAAGTCCATGCTCTGCAATATGGGTCTGTGCCTGCTGCAGCGGTCCCTTTCCGATATCCACGGCAAGCGCAGACGGAATTTTCCCCGTCTGACACAGATAGATCGGTATGTAGCCATGATCCGTCCCGATATCTGCCAGTCGATTTCCGTCTGTCACCATATTTGCCAGTGCTGTTAAACGCTTCGATAAACGAATTGCCATATCAGTCCAGATAATCCTTTAATTTTCTGCTGCGGCTTGGATGGCGCAATTTCCGCAGAGCTTTCGCCTCAATCTGACGGATTCGCTCACGTGTTACATTAAATTCTTTACCAACTTCTTCCAGTGTACGGGCACGACCGTCATCCAGTCCAAAACGCAGGCGTAATACTTTCTGCTCACGGTCTGTCAGTGTACTTAACACTTCTACTAACTGCTCTTTTAACAGGGTAAATGCAGCAGCATCTGCCGGAACCGGCACATTATCATCCTGAATGAAATCACCCAGATGGCTGTCTTCCTCCTCACCGATCGGAGTCTCCAGGGAAACCGGCTCCTGAGAAATCTTTAAGATTTCGCGTACACGCTCTACCGGCATATTCATCTCCTCTGCGATCTCTTCCGGAGTAGGTTCACGTCCAAGCTCCTGCAGTAACTGTCTGGACACACGGATCAGCTTGTTGATCGTCTCGACCATATGAACCGGAATACGGATGGTACGCGCCTGATCTGCAATGGCACGGGTAATAGCCTGACGGATCCACCAGGTTGCATAGGTACTGAATTTGTATCCTTTTCTGTAATCAAATTTCTCTACTGCTTTGATCAGGCCCAGATTTCCCTCCTGAATCAGATCCAGGAACAGCATACCACGTCCTACATAACGTTTTGCAATACTTACAACCAGACGCAGGTTGGCTTCTGCCAGACGCTTTTTCGCCTCCTCATCACCAAGTTCCATACGTTTTGCAAGCTCTATTTCTTCCTCTGCGGTCAACAGCGGAACTTTACCGATCTCTTTTAAGTACATACGAACCGGATCTTCGATACTTACACCATCCGGTACGGAGAGATCGATTTTCTCCATCTCCACATCATTTTCCACATCCTCGTCATCGATGAGGATATCGTCATCATCATCCGTAATACGAAGGACATCGACATGGTTTGCCTCCAGAAAATCCAGAATTTTTTCAATCTGTTCCGGACTCAGGGCAAAATCTTTGAAATGGTCATTGATTTCCTGATACTCAAGCATATTTTTTTTCTTTTTTGCCAGTGCAAGCAGTTCCTGAAGTTTTGCCTGGAATTTTTCTGCACGCTCTGCTCTTTCTCTCATTTTCTGATCGTTTTTCTCTGCCATTTTGTTCATCCTTCCATGCTTTTAGTCTGTATAGTTTGTCCTCAATCAATCGAAATATGCATTTTCTGAAGCACAGCAAGCTGCTTCTTATCTTCCACAATTTTCTGCAACCCTGCCAGATCAGTCGGATCCAGATTTCTGGAACGCACTTCCATGCTGTGTTTCTTTATCCTGAGGATCGTTTCTTTTAATGCTTTCTCCCGCTCCTGACGTGTTTCCATCGGATGCAGGCGGGCATGAAACAGGGCCGCGGCCTCCCGCTGCTGTTCTTCATCCGTAAAACGGCTGATGATCTGCGCCGGATTTATTTCTCCCTGTGTATGCTGTTCATACACAAGTTCTGCCACTTCCCGGAAAATATCTTCCGTAAAATCTTCCGGCCCGATATAATCTCCTGTGAGGGCAAAAAGCCTCTCATCCTCGATCAACCAAGTCAGGAATAATTTCTGGGACTGCCTCATACCATCTTCTTTTTTCTTCTTTTCATTGCTTCCACTCTTTAGCGGAACCTTTTCCCTTTCTCTGGTGATTCCGCCCCTGGTTCCCTCAGAACGTACCACCGACCGCAGCTGTTCAAAACCGATCTGGTATTTTGCAGCTACCGCCTCAATATAATTTTCCCGTTCCAGTTCCTCCTCAAATTTCAGGATTTTCTGGGCAACGGCATAGAAAAATTTCGTTTTGCTTTCCGGATCGGACAGGTCATACTCCTGCTCTAACATCCGTACTTCAAACATAAAGCTGTTTTCTGCCTCATCAATGCGTTTCTGGTATTCTTCCGCACCAAGTGCCTTGATAAATTCATCCGGATCTTTGTACGGACGCATGTTAATGACTTTCGCCGTCAATCCGGCTTCCTTTAAAATAGGAATCGCACGCAGGGCAGCTTTCACCCCGGCACCATCACTGTCAAAAGTCAGATATACTTCCTTCGTATAACGCTTCAGCAGATTTGCATGTCCACTTGTAAAAGACGTTCCAAGGGATGCCACCGCATTGTCAAATCCTGCCTGATGCAGTGCAATCACATCCATATATCCCTCACACAGCAAAATATGAGGTCTGCGAGATGTCCGTGCAAAATTCAATCCATACAGATTCCGGCTCTTGTCAAAAATCATAGTCTCCGGAGAATTCAGATACTTCGGCTCTCCCTCTCCCATGACACGACCGCCAAACCCGATCACACGGTTATTTGCATCCATGATTGGGAACATCGCACGATTCCAGAACTTATCATGTCCACCCCTGCGCTCATCAATGGATACCAGACCACTGTCTTTTAACAAATTGTCTTCATAGCCCTGCTTCTTCAGGTATTGATACAGGTCATCACTGAATTTGTTCGAATAACCAAGTCCAAAATGCTGCATGGTTTCTTTGCTAAGCCGGCGCTCCTCAAAATATCTCAGCGCATGTGCTCCCTGCGGGCTTCGCAGCAGCGTATAGAAATACTTTGCTGCCACTTTGTTGATCTCCAGAAGTTTACTTCGCCGGTCTGCCGCTTCCCGCTGTGCCGCAGACATTTCCTGCTTTGGCAGCTCAATGCCCGCACGGTCTGCCAGACTCTGCATAGCCTCCTGAAATGTAAAATTTTCATATTGCATCATAAAGGTAAATACATTTCCACCTGCTCCGCATCCAAAACAGTAATACATCTGTTTTCCGGGTGAAACCGAAAACGACGGTGTCTTTTCATTATGAAACGGGCAGAGTCCAAAATACGTACTTCCCTTTTTCTGAAGGCGCACATAACCGGAAATAACGTCCACTACATCATTTCTGGAACGTACTTCTTCAATCAATTCATCGGAGTAGTAAGCCATAGTACCTTCCTTCATTCTGTCTTGCTTTTATAGAAGCAACACACAGTATCTATTTGTTGATTTTTTGATAAACCCATTTTACTGACAGTTCTTTGTCTCCGTTAATATACCTGCCAGGATTTTGGCATAAAATACTCATTGTATTTTGCCACAGCATACTGGTCAGTCATGCCTGCAATATAATCACAGACAACGCGATCATTTTCTTCGCCTTCCTCTAACATTTGCAGATAATATCCCGGAAGTACATCGATATGCTTCAGATAATAGACAAACAAACGCTCTAAAAGTTCCTTCGCCTTGGTCTCCTCGCCCTTTGCAATGGGATTAGTATACACGCTCTGAAACATAAACTGCCGCAGTCCCTGCATGGCACCTGCCACTTCTGGCGACATATAGATATCATTTCGATTCCGGCTGTGGTCAATAATATCATGGATCAGCGTATTTAACCGCTCTCTCGTATCAAATCCCAGAATCTTGCGGTATTCCTCCGGAATATCATCTTCCAGCAGCACATGCGCCCGGATCGCATCATCGATATCATGATTAATATATGCAATTTTGTCAGATAAACGCACAATTTTTCCTTCCAGTGTGGAAGGCATCAAACTGGTCTGGTGATTCAGGATTCCATCCCGGACTTCCCAGGTCAGATTCAGTCCTTTTCCATTCTTTTCCAGTTTCTCCACGATCCGCACACTCTGTTCATTGTGCTTGAATCCACCATTACAGAGTTCATTTAGCATGCCTTCCCCTGCATGTCCAAATGGCGTATGTCCAAGATCATGCCCCAGTGCAATGGCTTCCACCAGCGATTCATTCAACCGAAGTGCTTTTGCAATCGTTCTGGCATTCTGGGAAACTTCAAGCGCATGCGTCAGACGGGTTCGGTAATGATCTCCCTGCGGAGATAAAAAGACCTGTGTCTTATGCTTTAATCTTCGGAACGATTTACAGTGCAGGATCCGATCCCGGTCACGCTGAAAAACCGGACGAATATCGCATTCCGGTTCTTCTCTGTCTCTGCCCCTCGAATTTTCACTCAGAGTTGCATAAGGACTCATATATGTACGTTCCAAACATTCCATTTCTTCACGAATTGTCATAGAAATATTATACTCCCTGTATCGTTTCTCAGTTGACAAAAAAACGTCTTATTTAATAATTTCCGTATTCTTTTCCTGTTTCCTTTTTTCTATTTTAATTTTTTGATATTTTTTCTACTTCTTTTTAGTGCTCTACGCACTTGAAGCAGGGGAATGCTTATTCTGCGTTCATAATCAAAAGTGTTCATTCATGCAAGCATGATTTACAATTTTGATTATGAATCTGCCCGGCTCTGAAGAAGTTACACGTCCTCGATCTGCCAGTCGATCGGCTCAATTCCATTTTTTTCCAAAAAGGCATTTGTCTGGCTGAAATGTTTACATCCGAAAAATCCACGATACGCTGATAATGGACTTGGATGTGGTGCTTCCAGAATCAGATGTTTCGGATTATTCAACATACTCTTTTTCATCTGCGCAGGACGTCCCCAGAGTAAAAATACGATTGACCGGTCCTGTGCATTGACCGCACGAATCACTGCATCGGTAAACTGCTCCCATCCAATGCCCCGATGGGAATTAGCCTGATGCGCCCGCACGGTAAGTACGGTGTTCAGCATCAACACACCCTGTTTTGCCCATTTTACCAGATATCCGTTATTCGGAATCCTGCAGCCCAGATCGTCATGCAGCTCCTGATAAATATTGACCAGAGATGGTGGCACTTCCACATCCGGCTTCACAGAAAAACAGAGTCCGTGCGCCTGTCCGTCATTGTGATATGGATCCTGTCCCAGAATCACGACTTTGACATCCTTTAACGGTGTCAGATGAAAGGCATTGAAAATATCGTCCGGATTCGGAAAAATCTGTCTTGTCCGGTACTCTTCCAGCACTTTCTTATATAAATCTTTGTAATATGGTTTCTTAAATTCTTCTGCCAGTGGCTGCTGCCAGTCATTTGTAATTGGTGGCATACTCTCTCCCCCCTCAATTCCTGATAGTTCTGCATACAGCATATTTTTGCAAAAACTCTTTTTTCTATCTGATCCTATTTGACTTAATTCCATCATTTCTGTGAAAATTAACCAGTCATTCTTTAACGGCGCACAGATACGCCTTTGTCTGCCAGATATTTTTTCAAATCCATAATTTCCAGTTCTTTATAATGGAACAGTGATGCAGCCAATGCCGCATCTGCTTTTCCTTCCGTCAGTGCCTCATAAAAATGCTCTTTTGTGCCTGCGCCACCGGATGCAATTACCGGAATAGAAACATTTTCCGCAATGAGACGGGTCAGTTCCAAATCATAACCGGCTTTTGTTCCGTCACAGTCCATGCTGGTTAATAGGATTTCTCCAGCGCCCAGTTTGTCTACTTTCATGGCCCATTCCACAGCGTCAATACCAACATCTATTCTGCCACCATTTTTATAAATATTCCAGCCACTTCCGTCTTCTCTTTTGCGGGCATCAATGGCAACCACTACACACTGACTGCCAAACTTATCTGCCGCATCAGAAATCAGATTCGGTGTATTAATAGCTGATGAATTGATAGAAATTTTATCTGCACCTTCTCGCAATAATGCACGAAAATCCTCTACCGTACGGATACCGCCACCGACAGTAAACGGGATAAATACGTTTTCTGCCACTTTTCGCACCATATCAACCACAGTGTTTCTGGCATCGGAAGATGCTGTAATATCAAGGAAAACAACCTCATCCGCACCTGCTTTGTCGTAAGCTGCCGCGATCTCCACCGGATCTCCGGCATCTCTTAAATTTACGAAATTCACACCTTTTACTACACGTCCATTATTGACATCCAGACACGGAATAATTCTTTTTGTAAACATTATGCACACCCTCCCTCGATTCCGGCAAAGTTTTTCAGGATCTGTAATCCCACAGCACTGCTCTTCTCCGGGTGGAACTGGCAGGCAAACAGGTTGCCTTTTTCCACGGATGCATGAATGCAGGTGCTGTACTCTGTAGTTGCCTTTACAATTTCTGGTTCCTCGGCATGCAGATAATAAGAATGAACGAAATAGACATACGGGTGATCTTCCATTCCGGCAAATAATCTGCCATTGTTATGGAAATCAAGGGAATTCCAGCCGATATGTGGAATTTTCAGTCCTTTTTTGTCCGGAATCCGTCTGATCTGACCTTTCAGCAGTCCAAGACCTTCCACTCCCGGGCTCTCCTCACTGCTCTCAAAAAGCAGCTGTAGTCCCAGACAAATACCCAAAAACGGGGTCTGTTTTTCATTTAACTCACGGATCACTTTATCAAGCTCCAATCGTTTCAGATTAGCCATGGCATCACCAAAGGCACCAACGCCCGGCAGGATCACTTTATCCGCATTTAAAATAGTCTGAAAGTCACGGGTGATCACGCATTCCTCTCCGATATGCGCCAGCGCTTTTTCCACACTTTTCAAATTTCCCGCATCATAGTCAATAATTGCAATCATCTTTTTCACTCTCCCTTTATTTCGTACTCAGCTCCATCCAGAATTCCACACCATCTTCATGGTTGATGACACCACATTGCTGGTGTAAGGAATCCATAATTGCTTTTACAATGGACAAGCCGATGCCGCTGCCACCGTATTCTCTTGTCCGTGCCTTATCCACTTTGTAGAATTTCACCCAGATCTTATCAAGATCTTCCTCCGGGATCGGCTGACCTGTATTGAATACACTGACACGCAATTTATCTTCGGAACATGTGTAGAACACACGAATCACTTTTTCTCCATCTGCATGGTTAATGGCATTGCTCATATAGTTCGTAATAACTTCTTCTACTTTGAACTCGTCGCCCCATACCCATGCTTCCTCCGGATTTTCCAACTCCAGACGAATATTTTTCTGCTCTCTCAGGATTTTTGTTGAATTTGCCACACCGGTGATCAATTCTGTCATATTAAAACGTTCCATAACAACCTGATCATTGCCAAATTCCAGCTGATTCAACGTCAGAAGTTTCTTTACCATACGGTTCATTTTATCCGCCTCATCAATAATGACATCACAGTAAAATTCACGGCTTTCCGCATCATCATTGATGCATTCCTGCAGTCCTTCCGCATAGCCCTGGATCAGTGCCAATGGTGTTTTTAACTCATGCGATACATTGGACAGGAACTCTTTTCGCATCTCATCAATCTGTATCTTCTTCTCAATATCATCCTGCAGTTCCACATTTGCAGTCTTTAACTCAGAAATCGTCCGCTCCAGATTTTCTGACAGGCGGTTGATATGATTTCCCAGTTCTTCCACTTCGTAACTGTTGGAACGGTTGCTCTTATATTTTGCATTAAAATCCAAATCCACCATACGCTTGGAAATATCCGTCAACTGCTGCAATGGTTTTGTAATATGCCTTGTCGTAAAAAATGCCACAAGCAAGCTTGATATAATTGCTGCCGCTCCTGCAAACAACAGGAATCGGTTGGAAATAGCCGCGCTTTCCCGGATACTTTCCACCGCGGTACGCATCAGGATCATATCACCATTTTCCAGTACACCTACCAGCACCAGATATTCAGAATCCAATCGGGTATCGTTCTTACGCAACAACTGATACTGATCGTTGGAATACAGCACTTCCATATCATCCGTATGAAGCAGGACATTCCAGAGTTCCCCCCGCAAGGTATCCAGATCATTGACAGAAGAACGTAAGACTTTTCCGTCCGGCTGTAAGATCAATGTCATGATATTACCATTTGAGCACAGATTATCAAATGTTACGGTGAACTCATCTGACTTCAGCTTATCCTGCTCACTGGCATTGGAAATTGTCTCATAATTTTCCATCAGAACCTGTTTTTTATTGTGTATATAATAACGCGGCAGTAACGTGGTATTTAACACCCAGCAAAGTAAAATTGCCCCTGCTACCAGAATACTGACAATAAACGTAACCTGCCGCGTCAGAGAATGTTTTTTCATATTACTCCTTTATACCTCAAACTTATATCCCATGCCCCATTGACATATCAGCTTGTCTGATATGGGCGCGAATGCGCATCTTATAACCATTGGTGATGACCATATGGGGCATCATTCTTTGTCAAACCTCAAGCTTATATCCCATGCCCCATTGACATATCAGCTTGTCTGATATGGGCGCGAATGCGCATCTTATAACCATTGGTGATAGACCATATGGGGCATCATTCTTTGTCAAACCTCAAACTTATATCCCATGCCCCATATGGTCTTAATGTATTCGCCTTTATCGCCAAGTTTACTACGAAGCTTTTTGACATGGGTATCAATCGTTCTCGCATCGCCGAAATAGTCATAATTCCATACATTATTCAAAATCTTTTCTCTGGACAACGCAATCCCTACATTTTCCATAAAATAAGTCAACAGTTCAAACTCTTTGAAACTCATCTCAATATTTTTACCATCAATCGTTACGGTATGTGCATTTTTATCCAGGCAGATTCCACCGATATTCAGACTGCCTTCTACACTGAGCTGATTCGTTCTGCGCAAAATTGCCTCCACGCGCGCCACCAGAATTTTCGGTGAAAACGGTTTTGAAATATACTCATCCACCCCCAGATCAAATCCCATCAGCTCATCACTCTCATCGCTTTTCGCCGTCAGCATAATGATTGGCACCTTAGATGACTCCCGGATTTCCCGACAGACTTCCCAACCGTTCATTTTTGGCATCATAACATCCAGAATAATCAATGCAATATCTTTGTCCTCATAAAACAGATCCAACGCAGCCTCTCCATCTCCGGCTTCCACAACATCAAAATCGTGTTTTACCAAAAAGTCACGCACCAGCTTACGCATTCTGCTCTCATCATCAACCACAAGAATTTTTAATTTATCCATCATAAGTCCCTCCGGTCTTCTATATTCTGTCAAATTTGCTTATTTTTCATCATTCTGAGTATATCTGATAAATGTGTTCATTTTATGGAAATTACCTCAAAAGAAAAACGATTCTAAAAAATATTTCATACGGAATTATAGTATCAAAATAGAATCAATTTGTCTACTTTTCAAATCCGCACATTAAAATAATAAAAAAAACAAAAAAATACCACTGATCAATCTGGGATCAGTGGCATATCTTTCTCTATTCGCTATATCAAAGAATTACTGGTGGACAAAATTCCTGACAAGATTTTGTAAAAATACCGCTTTTTTACGAATTTTCAGCTTTCATTTGAAGCACTAAAAAATGGCTTAAAACCGTTGATTTTACTGAGAAATCTTGGTCTTAAGCCATTTTCCACATAGTGGACCTGACTGTAGCAATGTCGAACCCCTATCTACCGTGTTAGATTCAGATGTTTCTGTAATTTCTGTTAATGCATCTAGGTCAATAGATGTTTTATCATCTGAATGATACCATGTAATCACCAGACGGTCATTATACACATATATCTTATCTACAAAATATTCAAGCACCCGATTTCGTGTATCTTCATCGTCAAAATCTGCTTTCGCATACATTTCAAAATATTTCTTTATACTGTTTTCATCTTCAGCAAGTGCCTGTTTCAACTTTTCAGTTTCACTGGCTTCTTCAATGCCCGTCTTTTTGTTCTCTAGCTCTGTAAGTGCAACCCATATTTGGCAGCTGCCCAATGGGCAGTGCCAAGAATGTTAATTATGGGATTTTAAATTAAGATATACATGAAAAAAGAGAACAGCTTTCGCCATTCTCTTTTCTACAAACTGGGAATTTATAACAGTCCTTCTGCTTTTGCCCGAATCGCATAAAACTCTTGGAATGTATCTGGTTCTTCCATTATAGTTTCTTTCATAATTCTTAATCTCCGTTTACCAACTCGTCTATCCAATACAGCAAATATTTTTACGATTAAATTTTCACTTTTAAGACTCGCTTCAATATCTTGATTATCAAACTCTGCAAACGCATTATAAAAACAACGTTGGTCAAAAATACCCAATTTTATAGCTGTATCGTCCATATACGCATTTTCTACTTTCATGCGTTTCTCGTATTTTTCGTCTTGAGGAAACATGTCTGCTTTCGCCCAATTGTTCCAATAGCATCCCTTGATGATTTCTTTTCCATCATATCTTATCGCCGCCCGTCCCTCATGGTCGTGACTCCTGCTATATGATGTTGCATAATACTGAATATGACCTTGCAGACTTTGAGCCAGATATTC
>UMLM01033799.1_pt1 | contig 19722 bp, 25 predicted proteins | sample 1966571 | NCBI WGS metagenome assembly UMLM01 (sample SAMEA4836203, study PRJEB28245) | human gut metagenome | biome: gut microbiome; material: fecal sample | place: Denmark | collected 2008 | reverse complement strand
AAATTGTTGTTATGGGTTAATTTTATTTAATTATATATTTAATGAGGTGATAAGATGGCTTTACGAGATAAAGTTATCGAAGAAGCTGAAAAGTGGGTTGGTTATCTTGAAAAGGCATCTAACTCTCAGCTCGAATCTAAAACTGCAAATGCAGGATATAATAATTATACTATCTTTGCGAAATGGTACAAAGAGTATTTTGGTGAAGATTTCCAAGCACAACCTTGGTGTGCTATGTTTGTATCTGATATGATTTATATTGGATGTGGCAAAAAAGAAGTTGTACCACATTTTGCTTATTGTCCAGATGGTGTGAACTGGTTTAAGCGTAATGGTCTATGGAAAACTTCTAATCCACAGCGAGGTGACGTAATTTTCTTCCGTGGTTCTGATGGTCTTGCTTGTCATGTTGGACTTGTATCAAGTGCAAGTTCTGAAAAGGTTGTAACTATTGAAGGGAACACTTCCTCTCAAAATGGTGTTGTTGCTAATGGTGGCTGTGTAGCTAAGAAATCTTATAGTATTTATTATAGCAGAATTTTAGGCTACGGTCAACCCCCTTATGCAAAATATGAATCTGCTAAACCCACTACTCCTACAAAACCAGAAGCAAAGAAAGAAGATGAAGAAATGGTCGCTGAAAAGACTATTGTAATTGATGGCAAGAAGTGTAAGGTTCATGCCATTGCTAAAGATGGCTACAATTATGTAAAACTACGCGATTTTGGTCTTGCGGGTTATTCTGTAAAATATGAAGATAATTTACCGAAAATTCAAGCTCCAAACACTCGTGTTGTTGATAAAATTGATGACACTCTTGCAAAAGAATTAAAAGAGAAATTTGGTATTGAAGATAAAACTATCGAATATATTTATAAATATATTTGGGGAGACGCTCTTGTAGAGAAACTCCTTAAATAATAAAATAGAGGATGTATTAATACATCCTCTATTTTTTGCCTTTTTTAATTTTCGACTTTAATATCATCAATAAACTTAGCAATCTTTTTTGTACAATCGTCACATACTTCTGGATAGTTTTTTGTAAATGGAGCATAACCCATGTTATGTTGTCTGATAATTGAAACCTTGTATACATTCATATATTCCAGTGAAGTTAATTCCTTACCGCATACATCACAAAATGTTTTAGTCATTACTATTACCCTTTCAAAATCTTATTAAACCAGTAATAATTATCATTGTGCCCACTCGGAATAGCAAAAATAATTTTGTTGAAATTATGAGTTTTTAATTCTTCATTAAAAATAGTTGCTACTTCTCGTGGGTCTTGACCAAATACACCACAACCAAATGCACCAAGAATTAATGTATCCACATTCTTATATTCTGCAATATCAAGTACAAACTTAATGCGTTGCTTTAGTGCTTTTGAATTTAAGTTCGTATCAATATTTAAATATTTTTTAGCCGCATAATAATTTGGAGCAGCGCAAGTAATAATATCACATGTCGTTATTGAATTACCTTTGAAAAACCTTATTTTAGGAGAATATAATGCACGATTTGTATATAATGCATTATTCTTATGCTTGTTATTATATTTATAATAACTATTACACTCTTTTAAAACGTTATATAGATACGAAGCGTGGCAAAGGCATTCTTCTTGTGCAGTGCTACCACCAAGGAAACAACCACCAGCATTTTTGTAACTTGCAAAGTTTAATGCCGCTATTTTACCATCATTTTGATGTGTAAAAATTGAACTTACTGTATCTGCATCTTCAATAACAATTTCATTATTTAGTTTATCACGAATATCATACTTTGGTATTGTATTAGTAAAAATTTCTGTATTATTAATGCAGTCTTTGATTGATAATGGATATTTTGACTGCATCCATTCAGTCCATTCAACAGCTCTGTCTGCCATTTTTTCTTTATTTGTCCAATAACTCATTCAATATATTCCCCTTTATGAGTACTTCACAATATTTTCAACAATATATAATGCAGCTCGTATCACACTATTAATATCATTCACTACATAATCTGCTTCGATATTTTTAAATGCCTTATGGTCATTTATTAGTCTATTAATAGCAGATGTAAAACCATCACCGCGACTTACCATTCTAAAAAATCGTGTATGTAGCGGTGCTGTAATATTAATAATAATAATCTTTTTCTTTCCATGATAATGAGACTTAAAATAATCAATGCCAGCAGGGTCAATAATATAAAAATCATTATTTTCACACTGCTCTTGTGTAGCCCAATATCTATAATTATTAAATCGTGTATATGCTACAATATCTTTTGCCATATTAAAATCTTTATCAGTAACAAAAATATGCGTATTTTCATCTGGTGTACGCATTGGTCGTGTTGTATAAGAAATCACTTTCGTATAATTAAATAATTCACAGACCTTATTAATAACTGTATCTTTACCAGAGCCAGATTTACCAACAATCAAATATAATGTATCGTTCAATTGTTACTCCCCCTATCAAATAATGCAATACACTTTAATCCTTCTTCTACATCTGGATAATTCCTTTCAAGCCATTCTTCATATTCTTCATCTGTATTTGCAAGAATTAGAGCATTCTGAATTTGATTGCATCTATATTTTAAAATTTCCATATCATGACGAATATTTTTAATGCCATTCATAATATAATTATACGCTTCTTTATTCTGAATCATTTGCTTCGCCCTCCTTAATAGTTACACGTAATTCCACATATCTACCATCTTTAAGCTTCCATTCCCAACCACTTGATGTTGCTTTTGAACAACTAAATCCACCAAGTAAATCAGAAACCATATAATCTCTAACTGCTTCGATTGCTTCATCAGTAACTTCTGATTTATTCTTCCACAAACTTTTGTTACGTGGTTCAAGCGTTCCTGCGTAAATGCCAAACGCGCCACACCCAACATGATATTCAGCCATCGTTTTCACCTCTATACATTCTCTCGCCGTAGCTGCAAAATCATCAGGCCACATAGCCAATGGTTCATCACCGCAAAGATTGGAATTTCTGCAAAACAGAATAGAGTTGAAATATCTCTTTTCTGTTGCGTTTCTTCTTTCTGTATCTGCATACTTGCAATCTTTACAATAAACCACCGGCACAACGTCGGCGGCAGGGATTTTCTTCAATACTCTCGCTGATTTCCATACAGCTTCATAAGCCGAGCGCGTCGGGGCTTTCCCTGCAAGTTCGGTTATAGCATCAAACGCAACTTCACGGTCGATATATTCATCCATTTAATATCACCTCTTTTGTATAAAAATATAGCTCCTTTTATAGTATATAATCATTATACCATAAAAGGAGCTATATGTCAAGCAATAATTAACTTATGATTCTACTTCAATTAAATCATCTTCAAAAAACATCCACTTAGGAGAAGATACATCTTCATCCAGAATATACATCTGTGTATATTTACCATAAAGAGAAGCAGTAAATACTGTATTTCTATTAGCATTAAGAAACTCTCTAAATTTTACTGAGTTGTGATTGGTAAGTAGTTTATCTACATTAATAAGTACTTTCTTTCCATCTAACATATATTATACCTCATCTTTCTATATTAGTCGATACATAATTCATAACTATCAAGCCACCATTGCTTTTTATCTTGATATTTTTCTGGTCGTACTTTTCCAGCAATGATAATATCACCTTCGTTAAAACGATAATATTTCTGATATGTTCCTTCAAGCACCCACCATTCACCATCAATACCACGACCAAGGGAATGTGTTGTAATAATACGACACCATGCCTTACCCGCATTACGACCCTTCTTAGCAATGATAGGACGCATACTTGTAATAAATAACTTCTTTCTATCTTCGTCCAAACCAGTTGTTAGATTAATATATCCAAGAAATTCTTTCTGCCATGCAATACGGTCTTTAAAAGAAAATTCTTTAATATCCATACAATCTAACAATTCTGATAGTTCTTTAAAAATTTCTACACATCCACTCGCTTTAGTCTTTTTGATATTTACTTTTTCAATATCATTATCAACTTCTGCAATGCGTGTAACTATTTTCCAAATCGTATCACTATTGATTTTTGCTCTATTAATAACAGAAATGTCTCCCTGTTTAAACATATCAAATAGCTCTACATACTTCATAAGTTTTTTAATATTACCAAATTCTTTAAAGAAATTTAGTTTTATTAATAAATCAAGTTGACGAGAATTGACAGAAGTCTTATTCTTGATTGAACGTAGTACTTCAAAGAAATTGTCATATTTCTGTTTACCAATTAAAAATAGTTGTTCAGATACTTTTTCGTTCATGTATTTAATGCTTGACATTCCCTTATATACAATATGCTGATTACTATTAAATGAATATTCTGCATGACCATATCTAAAAATTGGTTCTTCAATTTTAATATTACGGTCATTGGCTAATTTTGTACCATTGATAATATCATCATCATTCTTTGCACAATTTAAAAATGCACAAATAAATGCTTCTGGATAATGATAGCGTAAATACCCACATAAATAACCAAGCATACAATAGGCGATACTATGGTTATAACCGAATGAATACGAACTTGCATCTTCAATAACCTTTAAGTAATCATTTGCTTCTTTTTCTGCTTCGGAACGAGGTTTATCAGAACCATTACAATACCCTTCAAGAATTTTTGGCATCCATTCGTCAATAACTTCTTTTCTTTTCTGACCAATCGCACGCCTTACTGTATCAGCAGCAGAACCACTCAGACCACATATTTGTTGCAAAAACGCAATAATATCTTCTTGATATACAAGATAACCAAGGTTATTTTCAAGAAGTTTATCAATACGCGGGTCAGGATTGTGCTTGATTATACGATGACTTAAATCTTCTCGATATGATGCACCAGATGGTCTAATCATAGCATTGACCAATGACATATCAAACAAATTATGAGCATTCATAGTTTTTAAAAGCTGACCAGCGTATGCAGATTCATACTGGAATATTGCAGTGTTATCATTATTAATACTATCCCAAACAGCTTGGTCATTCCAATCTACTTCATGCATACGTGGGAAGTTTTTACCAATAGATTGATAAGCCTTTTTAATAACACCGACTGTTTTTAAACCAAGCACATCATATTTTATTAGTCCAACTTCATGTGCGGCATCCATATCCAGTTGTAATACAATGCTACCATCATTATACATAATACCATAACTATCAGATAATGTAATTGGGCTTGCAATGAGACCCGCAGGGTGCTGAGAAGCACTAATTTTTACATCGACAATACCATCCATATAATAACATAGCTCTGGATATTTTTCACGACACTTCTGTTCATCTGATTGCCATAATTTTTTAATTGCACTAACAATTTTTAAAGAATACGGATTATTTAACTTATCGTTAAACTTATCAATTTCTTTAATTTGCTCGTTAATTGCATCAATTTGTGCTTTGCGTTCTTCTTTAGTCAACGCACTATGTTGAATTTTGCGCTTTTGAATTTTTAGTTCTTTAGTATCTTTACCGTTCTCATTAATCCATTTACGAGCCAGAGCACGACCAATATCATCAATAGCACCTAACGCCTGATTAGTACCAAGAGCAAATACATGTGCTGTTTTAGTTATACCAATACGTGTAATAATACGTCTGAATACTTCATCTCTATCTTCCTCATACACATCAATATCTATCCTTGCTACCGCCGCTTTCACGGTACTTTAACACTACTCTAAGTAGTCGGAGTAGAGTACACCTTCTCCATTTTACAGGAGCACGCTTATACTCGTTGAACCTCTCAAAAATGAGCTGGCTGCTGATTATCCATTCATTCACACTTAGGACAGTAACCACTGCTTTTATTTCACCTTATGCAATCTTATCATTTGTTTCTACTTTCGTGACCTTTTCTACTATGTATTAAGGTATGATAAGCTTTAGGAACTTCCAGCATTTTAACGTGTTATAATGCACATTGTTTCCAATATACACGACTGTTTAATATTCAATATTGTGTTCTGTAAAATATTCTATAAATTTATTATATTTTCTTTCTAATTTTCTATGGGCATCATCATACATAAAATGGAAAACATTAATTAAACTTTTATGTTTTGAAAAACGTATACGAGCTACTTGATGTTCAGGTTTACGCTTTTCATACGGATAATATCTATCAATAATATGATTATTGTATAACATTTCTGAAAAATAATCCAACATTGGAAATGTTGATAAAATATCCCATGATAATGTTTGCCCTTTAGATACGGATACAGACCCATCGCCATCGAAATAACCACGTAAATAATGTCTTTGTAATTCTTCTGGTAATCCAGATGGCGGTTGTAATATATTAGTTTTATGAGGTACTACTCCGTGAATATATAGACCGTTGACTAAAGTTGGATTTGACATAATTAACCTATCATATTCTACACCAACTGTATAACCTTGTTTTACAACATAATGCTTAATTGGATAGGTTGCTTCTAAATCTTCTTTAAGATTTTGTAACACTTCTATATCTTTAGACGATAATGACATACCAAAATATTTCATATCTGATGTAATATATCCGTCTGCACTTATAAATCCTAACCAATATGCTTTATCTTGCGTGTCTATAATATCAAAATAATGTTCATTACATGAATATTTTAATGATTTCTCTCGGTTGTTTTTTATTGTAAGACCAGCGTCTTTAAATGCTTTATATATTACACAGCGACTAATACCAAGCTCTGGTGCTAATACACCACATATACTTTCTCCGTTTAAATATCTTTGATACAATGTATTTATATCTAATGTCATATTATCACCACCTTTCTATTATAAATTTATAGAACATATTTATATTGAATATTAGTTAATCACCAGCTTCTACACGATTTTCATTGCAGAAACGCGAGAAGATAGTATGCCATACTAATGGGTCAACATCAGTAATATCTGTAATATACGCACAACATGAACCAACGGCAGAACCACGACCCGCACCAAATGGTATACCATCATTACGAGCATCACCGATAAAGTCACTCATTGATAGCATAAATCCAAGCATACCAACCTTTTTAAATACAGTTAGTTCTTCGTTAATTCTATCAACATACTCTTGTTTACGTGATTTATCAATAATTCCCTGTTCAATTTTTTGGTCAAGTCGTACCCAACAACGATTTACAAATTCTTTTTCGTCTTCTTCTTTTGATTTAGAAATAGGGTATTTAAAGCTTTTATCAAGTTCAAAATCTTCTACGCTATCAGCAATAACATTTGTGTTGCTGAGTGCGATTTCGATTTCTTCTTCTGATAAAACTCCCTGTTCTCTAAACATTTGAACAAGTTCGTCATACGTCTTTAAGGTAAGGTCAAAAGTGTCTTCTTCCAGAAATTCAATTCCTTTTGCAATCTGCATAATAGTACGACACTCAGCGGCATAACTATCAAAACTATGTGTGTCAGTGCCACACACAATAGGTTTATGATATGTCTTTGACATATTCAACAGCCATCTATTAAATTCTTTTTGGTCATTGGAATTAACGTGTGGTTGAACTTCAAGATAATCATAACGATAAAAAAGTTTAGTAAACCACTTTTCTTTATTATTAATATTAAATGTAATATCTTCCATATCGGCAGAAATATGTTTTGTATTAATAATAAGATTGTGAAGATAGTCATCACATTTTTGAATATCAGCTTCAATCAATTCTGGTTTACGCTTCTTTTTACGTACAGTTGCTTCACCATTAAGTTCTGCAATAAACTTTTCTTTATTAGATTGCCACTGTAGAATTTCCGCTTTAATGGATTCTATTTCTGCCTTATAGTCCATTACTGTGCGTTTCCAAGACCACAAGGGGCTGGCTAAACAATTATGGGCAATTAGTCCGTTTGCGATAAACGAATGATTATTATTTACATTTAAACAATATACCTGTGTGTCTTGATACGAATGACTAATATTTGTAATCGACTGTTTCATATACCAAACGCCGTTCCATATAAATGGAATGTCTTTTTGGTATCTGTATTGTAATGACTTAGAATCAAAATCACAATCTTTCCAAATAAAATCAGAAATATATTTACCCAAGCGTCCATTTATATCAATATAATAACTGTCTTGATGACGAACACCATCTTTACCTGTATGTGCGGCAATTTTTAAACAACATGGATTGATAGAGTTTCGATACAAAATTTGCACTGTGTCATAAAATAACTCTTTAGATATAGTCGCAAATGTAACACGAGGTCTATTTTTACGTGAATGTCCATCCCCTAAAAATAGACCTTTAATAAAATACATTTGTAAATCTGGTGGTGCGTCTTTAATGAATTGTGGGATGTTCTTATTAGACGCTCCATGTAAAAAATAATGCTCAAACACTTTATACAATTCTACACTTGATAAATAAACATCAATACCATAGCTATCTGTTTTAAATCTATATGTACCGTGAATACCAAAAAGTTTTTCTGTATAGTCAATTATTTTTAATGCTAAGCATTCTTCCGAACCAGACAAAGAAAATACTACCTGTGATTGAGTATGTCTATTCATACTTCCTTCGGCAGCATACAATCCAAATAATTCAAATAACATAGGACTGTAATCAATACAATATGATTTTAATTTATGATGAGGGTGTCCACCCTTTATTGGTAGATTTGCAAATTCAATATCAATAGTATTTTTTTCATCAACATGTGTGTAAATTGGAGTAAGCATATACATATTGTTCGTAAGTCTATCTGCTTCTATCCATTCTGGTTGATAATTACGAAATGCTTTTGAAATTTTTTGTCTTGTTGTAGGTATATATTTGCCTGCATCGAGTTCATATGTTTTATCAAATGACGTATAATTGTGTTCTACATCATTTTTGTTAATACATAAAAACTTATGATTAGATGTACATTTTACATCCAATGCACCGCCAGTAGTATGGATATTGTAAATATCACCATGATATTCTCTCGTTGTTGGAATAATAACTTCTTGATATGTGTTATCATGCGTCAATACTTTTACGCCAGACTGAACATTTTGAATAGGAACATGTCCATTATTTGTTTCAACATCGGTATCTTGTAAAAAACATGCACTGACCATAATAACATTATCACTAATTTTAGATGCTTCTTCAAAAGAAATACGTGGCTTATAATACATATGATTATCGTCATTAGCCATACTTACTAATGAGTTAATTTCTTTTACACCTTCGTAATTCTTTGCAAGAAGAATAATGTGATAATTGTCACGTTGTTTTTGCTTTACTTCATTCCATTGATAAGTTTTATCTTTATTTTCGGTAACTTTCATACGAGTATGATAAAGTTTTTCTGTTAAATAAAGCTCAACACCGTGAATATATTTAATACCTTTTTTGTCACAATATTCTTTTTTAGAAGTCCAATTGTATAAAACGCCTTAAATAACTAACCATGCTCAGTCGTGCAAATTGACTGTTGACCATGCTCGACTGCCCAATCTACATATCGTTCAAATTTTGTAGTTGAATCAAGCAATGAATAGTCAGAATGCAAATGAATGAGCGTATAATTGTTAGTCATTTAATCACCCCCTTACAATGAGTATTTGATGTATATATGGTTTCAATATGGTACTATTAAGTCATTAAAAACATATTTAGTTAAATTTGTTAAATGCTTTCGCTTTTGGCACTCTGCCATTACTTTTTAATGAATCAAATCACTATATTTTACTTTATGAAGAAAATATGGTTCTAACTGATATACATTAGACGCATTAATAAAAATTTGCTTTTCATTAGTGTTATTAGAATGCTGAGAATTAGCATAGCTCTTAAACGTATGATATTTACACTTTGGTAAATAATAAATTGCCGCGCAATTACGATAATACATTACAAAATAAACGCCATCGAACTTTTCTTTAATCTGCTGAATATTACAAAGAAATTCACTACACATTCTTTTACTATATGATACAAATTTGCAATTAATACCATTAGTAAGGATTCCATGCATAGTCATATCAATATTGCATCCTTTTTCTCTCATAACAGCAGATTGTACCATATTATTTTCTTCGTCAATGCCAAGACAATGAATAATGGAGCGAGACAGATAATTTAGCTTCTTTGGTGCGAGACTGTTAATATTTGCAATGTAACTCATAATTTATACCTCATTTTGTCTTTCTGTAATTCTTTGTTTTGAAATATTATAATAATTCGTGTCTAATTCAATTCCAATAAAACTTCTGTGTGTATTAATAGCGGCAATTCCTGTACTGCCTGACCCCATACAGCTATCAAGCACTACCATATTCTCATTAGTATATGTATTAATAAGATATTCAAGAAGTGCTACAGGTTTTTGTGTTGGATGAAGTCTTTCGCGTGGATTATCTCTATTAAATTTAAGCAATTGTGTAGGATAACGTGTGCCATCATCATGATATTCTAACGGTTTTACTTTGACTTCTCCTGATTGCGTCTCTGAGAAACGAGCCTTTTCACCAATTTTATTAGTAACTAATTTTCCTACATGCTCATGTTTTTGCGGATTATAAATTGGTTGCTCTTTATAAAAGACCATGATGTTTTCAATCGTCTTTCCACATCTACGTTTTACTTGAAATACATTTGTTAGTCTTTCTTTTTCCCAATACCAATCATATCTGTATTCTTTTTCATTAGATAAACGTAAGTGTGAAGCAAATGGTTCTTGACCAAACAACACAATTGCCGAGTTTGGTTTACAAACTCTGTGATAACATTCCCACATTTGTTCATGTGGGATGAGTTTATCCCAATGTAGCGGTGTCGTTGCATAAGGTAAGTCTGTAAGAATCATATCGACACTATGTTCTGGTAATGTTTGCATAATCTCTAAACAATTACCACAATATAAATCAATGCTCATGTTTATCTCCTTTCGTATTTTATATTAATATTATATCACATAATAGCAAAAAAGTCAATAGTAATTTTGTTTATCATTACCATTGACTTTTTATAATATTAAAATTTAATACTGGTCGCACTCAGCAGAATACGATACAATTTTTGGAATAGTTGCAAGAACATCTTTTCTATTACATAGCAAATTCTTCTTAATTGCATCTGGATAATTAATGTTAGATGATTTCTCCCAAGAGAATTTTTGATATAATTCCTCGTTGGTAGAATAAATTCTACGTGTTGCAAAATCATACATTAACTTACAAGATTTACCAGCCGCTTGTGTTGGTCTATCTTTAATGATTTGACATTCGATAGAATACCCTTCTTCATCGTCTGTAAGTCGTTTTACTGCAATCAGTCTATGACACGAGTTGCTTAGTTCAGACGCACCATGTAACGAATAAATATCTAAATCTTCGCCCGCAGCTACTTTCTTAGGATGCGAAACACAAGAAACATTAACCGCATGATTGTTAGTAAAGTTCATTAGTCTAATAATAAACTTTTTCTGCTGTTCATATTTATTTTCTACACCAGACGAAGTAAAATCAATAGTCATTAGATTGTCAATAACAAAGGTGTCGCAACCATACTTTCTATATGCTGTTTCCATTGCATCAATTAAATCTTCCTCAGATGTTGCCAATTCATTTTCCGCAGAATATAAAATAATATTATCATGATAATATTTACGGATAGCATCTTCTGCTTCGTCTGTTACAGTAAATGCTTTACGAGCACTTTTTTCACTATCCCAAACACGTAAATGGTTTAGTCCTGCCAATGGTGACATAATCCAGTCAAGTAATTGACCTTCTGATAATTCACCACTAAATACAAATACTTTATGCCCTTGTTCAATAGGAGCGATAATTGAAATAAGATTACATAAGCTAGATTTTCCGCTACCAGGTTTTCCTGTATATATAGTAAAACAAGCCATCAAGTTACCGAAAAGAATATCATCCATACCTTTCAAGCCAGTCGATACCTTTTCCATATCCTTAACATCAGAAATCTCACAATCCATTAAGTACTTTAGATTTTTTGCAGGAATTTCTTCCGCTCTATTAATAAGTTCAACAACTCTTTGTTTACCACAGGCAAGTAAAATATTATTTGCATCAGTCTTTCTAATTCCTTCACGACCAAATTGTGCATAATAATCTTCTACCATTTGTTCATCCTCTGATGTAGGTTTAACAATTTTACATCTATATTCACCAAGACGAGGAATAATCTTATTTAATCCTTCCTGTCCTGCGGGGTCATTATCAAAATACAAAATAATTGTATTAAAGTTTTGTAAAAAATCGTAATTAAACTCTACCCAGTTTAAACTTCCAGCTCCATTTGGAACAGAACATACATTTGTATATCCAGATTCAATAACAGATAATGCGTCCAATTCTCCTTCTGTAACGACAAGAGGTTCAAGGTAATCAAGTTTCTTGACATTGTAAAGAATTGGAACTGTTGACGCATCTTTTTGAAACCACATTTTGGCTTCGCCTTTATGCAACTTATGTGAAGCTCGATATTTTACGCATAACAATTTATTATCCAAATCACGATATTCAAATGCAATATTACCATGACTATCTTCTTTGACCTCTGCGTAATCAATAGTCTGCTTACTAATACCACGCATATTAAGATATTTAATAGAATATTCTTCTGTAGGTTCGTGTTCTGGATGTGGATATTTATAATTAGCGAACCAATCAGTTCTACCACCATCAAATGGTTTATATCCGTAAGTATTTACTTCCATATGAGCCATACGAAATAGTTCGTTTAATGCTTCTTTATGAGAACCAGTTTTATCGACAAGGACATTTACAATATTATAATGTTTTCCGCACCCAAAACATCTACAAGTCTTAGTCTTTGGATTCCATACAAACGATGGTGTATTTTCTTGATGAAAAGGGCAACAGCATTTGCCATCTTTAAAATGAATATTAAGATGTTCTTCAATTAAAGGGATTGCATCGTCACCTATAGTTTTGACCGCTTCATATACTTTATCTACAAACTCATCGTTTTCTAAATATTTTTGCAATGCAATCACTCCTTATTAATACTACTCACACAATTCACAACGCCCAAGCAAGCAAAACGCATTACAATAAAATGTTCCTACATTCGCATCAAATGTAATTGCATTTCTAATTTGCTTAACAGTATCGTCAAACCAATCTAACGCTTCTTGCATAGAATCTTTATTAAATTCAATATAAATTGGTTCTCCGCGCAACATATTAAACATTAATACATCTGGATATGTACCATATAGGCTTTTACATGCCCAAGCATACAAATACAATTGTCGCGCATAATGTGCTTGGTCTTTTTTGCTTTTAAACTTCTTTTTTGATTTATGGTCTAATACAATTAACTTATTATCATTATCTCGAAAAATCAAGTCAATTTTACCAGTAATAGAATAATCATTATATGGTAGATGGAACTCTTTTTCTACGTCTACAATCGTTTTACAATTAGGGATGCCAGTGAACTTCTTTAGATACTCAAGACAATCGTTATAATATAAGCCATACATATCTTTAGAAAATGTTTCAGACATTTGTAATCGCATAGTAGAAATTACTTGCTTATCAAAATTTTCTTCATAATACGGTACAAGTTCATCTAATTGCATATTGCCTTTTTCATATTCTTCTAAAATATGGTGCATAAATAATCCGCATTCTGTAATACCATGACTATCTGGTACTTCTTCATCAAGATATTTACGCATATATGATAGAGGGCAATCTTCAAATCTGGTTAATTTACTATATGAATATTCTTCTATATTAATCACAACCTTTATAATGAAAGGGTGGTGGATTTACCACCACCCTTATTATTTAACGATTAGAATGGACAGTCATCATCCATGTCCTCGTCTGGCTCAACAGACACAGTTGCCTTAGAACTCTTAACATTACGTGGTGCTTCGTCATCAGAAGTCTCACGCTCGTTCTCTGCCTTGCTACCAGTCAGGAAGATATTATTTACACGGAAACGGATAGCAGTGCGCTTTTCGCCATCCTCAGTCTCCCAGTGCTGTTCATCATAAGTAGCTTCTACGGCAATCTGCTGACCCTTCTTAACATACTGCTCAAGAGTGTCAACCTGACGATTCCATGCTACAAAATTCGGGAATACGGCATGACGATTCTCGCCAAAACCAACATCGCCAGCCAGAGTGAAATTACATACCTTAGTGCTCTCATTGATATTATTTACTTCAATATCACGAACGAGACGACCAATAAAAGTGAAAGAATTGTTTACCATTTGTATTAACCCCCAATTAAATATTGTTTAGTGCGTTTAGTACATCATGTGCTACAGTAGCATCCTTAATAATACGGTAATCAGCTACATGCTTACCCTTGCTATTAATAACAAACTGCTTGATAGTGTCTGCAATTAGACCGCGAACTACGTCACGACTATCATCAGTAGCATTATTAATCATTCCATCTACAGTTTCACGGATAGCTTCAATAAGCTCCTTAACGTCAGTATTAGAATCTTCTTCGTCTTCCGTTACTACAGTTGCTACTTCTGCCACTGGCTCAACCTTAGTATTTACTGCTGCACCACTGTTTGCCCACTTGATAAGATTTACACCATCAAGCTCAGTTAGTGGCTTATCAACTGTACGACCCTCAAATAGATGAGAGTTATCCTTATCTGCGTTAGCAGCGTGTGTCTGATTATCAATCATGAAACAGCAAGTGAACTCGTAATCAAAACCTTCACGCATATCAGAGCCTACGCCAAGCTTACGAATAGTTTTCTTGCCCTTGTCATCAGTGTCAATTTCCCAAGCTGTACGACCACGAGCACAGCAAATAATATGTGCCTTGCTGTTTACAATAGTACGCTTAAACTCATTCCAAATTGGCTGTACACGACCCCAATCCTTAAATGTACCGCCCATCTTCTGCTGTTGAGCTTTCATAGAATCCCAAGCAGGAGTAGCAGAATCAATGATAAGAATTGGTTCTACGCCAGTGTCCCTAATAGCCTTTTCAGTAGTGTAATTAATCCAATCAATGTAATACTGAGTGGTAAAATCTTCCTGCTTCATCATCTGGTCTTTACGAGGTGAAATCTTATACTTAAACTCATCTGCGTAATAACGACCACGAGAACTCTCTGTATTAAGCATGATAATTAGTGGACGCTTACCCTTGATTTCCTCAATTTCGTCTGCCATACCTGTTGCGAGCTTTAGTGCTGAATAGCTCTTACCAGAACCACTCGAACCAGTTAGAAAAATCTTAACATACACATCTTCACGTACAGCAGATTCAAAATTAAAATCATACTTTGGCATTATTTATATTCTCCTTCCTAATATTAATCAGATGTTACTTCTGATGCTTCTTCAAAGTGCTTACGTCTGTTATTACGACAAGTTGCACAACGCTGTGGAACAGTGCCGAACTTCTGTACAAAATATACTACATCATTATCTGGTACAATAAAAATTCTACCACAATTCTTGCAAATCTTGTACATTACATGACGATACGGAGCAAATTCAGGCTTAAAATCCTTTTCTGCTTCTTGTACTTCGGGTGCTGAACTTACTACTTTTGTTTCTTCTGACATATTTTTGTCTCCTTTTGAAAAAATATAAAATCAAACTATATTTATATTATAACATACTGTTTGTCAAATGTCAAGTATTTTTTGAAAAATTTTTAAATAATTTGTTCAACGTCATTATACAACAAAGTAAATGCTGTAGCACCGTCAACAATGGCATAAGTGTCGTTATGATAATGACCACAGTACCAGTTTCTATATTGCACTTCATTAGATACATCATCTAAGAAATGTGTTAATCTATTTTGTGGATAATCAGTATATCCAAACAAATCTTGTGCCCAATCAGGAGCGCAGTGTGTGATAATAGCGTCAAATTTCTTATCACTACTATTAATAGCATTGTTAAGATTCCCAAGTTGAGTTGCAGATGGTAGTTCCTGTTCCCACCAATCTACATTTTCAACACGCCACTCTTTATCATGACTTTCTGCTCCACCTATTGCAAGAATTTTCTTATTATTAATAGTGTAAATTCCATTCATTAGATGGTAAACCTTATTACATACATAACGTACAGTAATTCCATTCCAATTGTAATGCGGAAGTTTGTTTAACAGATTATAATTTTCATGATTGCCTGCAATAAATAGCGTTGTAAAAGGTCGTTCTGAATACCATCTACGCCATTCCATTTCAGATTGAGATTCAGACCATACAAGACCAAAATCGCCACAGATAATTAATACATCATCAGATGTTAAATCTGGTCTTTTGCTAAATTCAATGACTTTATCAATGTCAATAGTGCCGTGAGTATCTCCTGTTACAAACACTCTACCACTCATTGAATAATCACATCCTTTCCACATATTGGACATGTTATAGCTTTCTTCCATCCACTATACGTATAATAAATTCCATATACTCCAACTTCGTGTGGACAATACTTTCGTACTGTGTCAGTATCAGTGTATTCTAAAATGCTATTACAATTCGGACAAGTTACTTGTTGAACACGTCCATTTTTAATTACTTTAATCATTGTTGAGCACCAACTCTTTATGATGATTATACCAATTGATACAATTAGTAATATATGAACATTGTTCATTATATTCACGTAATGCTTTTATACTTCTATTAATATTTTCTGGTGCTTCTGGATATTCTACATCTGGCTGTTCAGACTTACAGCCATACCATACTTTACCATCACGCACAGACAATTCATTAATAGGATTATCTTGCAGTATTTTGTCGAATGCTTTGAGATATTGCTTTCTACATTCTGGTGCATACCCTTTTCGTTTAAGATATACACACGCTTCTTGTAATGAATAATCATGTTCAGATTTATTATTTATACATTCAAGACTAAATCTTTTAAATGCAATATATTTTTGACATTCTTCCCATGTTTGAAAACATTCAGAATCATAACGAATATATGTTAGTGGTTCTTCATTTTTAAGATAATCATTATCATGAGAATTAAACTCTGTTGTCATGATATATTCATTGCCATCCTTTTTCATGGTGTTATTTGTATGCGGATAGCAATGTTTGCGTTCTTTTAGAACCAAATCTCCGTTACAAAGATATTTATAAATACTATCTTTATCTCGTGAAGGATATGGCAACGTTTTATCACAAAACCACTTATCTTCCACTTCATATGGTATATGCCAATACCAATACGGCGATTTATCCACTTCTTTACATTTCTTACGACCACTTACAGACTTAACTTCATACCACGGTTTACCATTGATATAAGTTTCTCTATTAGGTACGAGCATATGCAAAGCACCATCATCTGTACGATAACACGCTGTTGGAATTGGATTTTTACTCAAATAATATACATTTGTCGTTTCAGTTGGTGTATATAAAATTTTATCTTTTTCAAATTCCATTTTTATTTCCTCTGACAGTTTAACAGCAACTTTGCTTTGTTTTCAATCCACTTGTCGTATGTAAAGTCCATACCAGTTGAACCATCAAAATCTTCAAATTGGTCAGCGTAGATTACTTTTTCGGCAATATCTGGATATGCCTTTGAGATAATACATAGTTCTTTCGCCCAAGATGACCACTGTGAATCACTAACAATGTTATCATCAAGTTTATAATAAATATAACTATGCACTAAAATCTGCAATCTACGCTGTTGAATTTTACATGCAACACGATAGCTTTCTTCTGTCTTAAATTTTGCTTTTGTAACAAATTTCGTGTTCATATTCTACTCCATGATTTTAATTTGTATAGAAACCGCCCCAATATAATATACCAAACTCAATCATAAATGCAATAATAAATGTTATTGTATTGTACTTTCTCCCTACGTTATTTGCCCACGCACTAACGATACAAATGATTAGCCAAATCGTAGCAATAATTTGTGGAATGCCAAAATGTAAATTCATATATATCCCTTACTTTCCTGTGCTACCAAAACTGCCATTATTTCTTGCTGTCTCAGTAAGATTTTCTACTTCCTCAAACTTTGCATGATGATAGTTTACAAAAGTAACCTGTGCAATACGCTGACCATTCTCTACTACACGAGGTTCGTCAGAATCATTATGTAGAGCAACAATATATTCGCCCATATAGTCACCGTCACAATATCCTACCGCATTCGCAGGACGTAGACCTTCCTTTGTAGATAAACCAGAACGTGCATAGATAAGACCCGCAAAACCATCTGGTAGTTCAAAAGCAACACCAGTGCCAATCTTTACAGTGGTATGTGGGTCAATAACAACCTTATCACAATCAATTAGATGAGCATATAGGTCTGCACAACCCGCTTTTTCACTACCGTATGTTGGAATAACAGAATCATCATATAGCTTCTTTACCTTAATACGAATAGAACTAACAGTCATCTGTTCAAATACCTGTGCTGCGATAGAAGCCACAAACTGACCAAAATCTACCATCTGTCCACCACCCATTAGTGGACTACCCTGTGAATCTGCAATAGTAGACTTACCGCCATTTGGAATAATTAGACCCATGTTATATATCTCCTTTAATTAAAATTACTTATTATAATATAAACCAGTTTCGTCTACGATTTTACAATCTGTATAACCTTCTTGTGCTAACTGCATACCAAGCTTAACAGCATTGATAAAATCATGTTCATCGAACAAATCACGACCAATAACTGCATCTTCTGGACATTCATCTAAATTCCATACAGAAAATACCATATTGTCATCGTTGTCAAACACACTTACACCAACTGCAAAATCATCTGAATCAGTTTCATACTGCGCTTGAAAATCATACGTCTTTCTGTTCATCGTCCTTCACACTCCAATTCACAACAATATCTATATGACATAGTAGAACATATAGCAACGCACATATTACCTTGACTGATAATGAATTATTCAATACCATTCCATAACAATATAACGCCATAAGAAGCAGCTTAATTGTTCTCAACACAGATGGCAAATATATCTTAATATTAATAATCGGCGTAATCACACTCACCTCTTTCTTTTACTGTATTCATATTATATCACACTATTTATAAAATGTCAATAGAAAATGAAAAGAGAGTGGAAAATTTTCCACTCTCTTACAACTATTTATTCTTCTGTCTTACTTTAGATGCAATCATACTCACTGTTTCTCTGTAAGTATGAGTACGATAATATTGTGATATATCATTCATATCACAATTTAAATATTCAGACCATTCTTGCAATGTTTTATTTGTCTTACCAAGATTTACGTTTAATTTACGTTCTGCTTCTTCATCATATCCATATTCTAATAGTGATTGAATGTGTCGTACAGTATCTTCAACGCCATATTTATTTTTATAACAACCTATAGAATGTAATGATAGATTTAAATATTGTTCCCATTGCACAATATTCATCGTCATGTCGTTGACTGTAATATAGCAAGACCCCGCTCTGGATGAATTTTCTGCACCAGTTATCCATCTACAATTTTCTGGACAATAATCTTTATCTGAATCAATTCTGTCAATTGTTAAGTTGTCTGCATATCCATTTTCCAACGACCAATCTTCAAATGATTTAGGATTATTACGCCATTCATCACATACTTTAATTCCTTTCCCGCCATAGTTCTTCCATCCTTCGCCTGTCGATTCTTCGTCATAACATCTTGTTAGCATCCCATAAAAAA
>UMLM01046368.1_pt1 | contig 19794 bp, 14 predicted proteins | sample 1966571 | NCBI WGS metagenome assembly UMLM01 (sample SAMEA4836203, study PRJEB28245) | human gut metagenome | biome: gut microbiome; material: fecal sample | place: Denmark | collected 2008 | reverse complement strand
ATAGGCCATGAGCTTAGCTTCCGTATTGAATCCAGGGTTGCCCGCATAATAAGGGTTCATCAGGGCAAAGAACTGGTTGACCGGCATGAATCCGGATGCGTTCTCATCGTTGATCAAAAACAGGTTGTCCGTGTATTCGCGGACTTCAAATACGATCTGCAGCGTGTTGTCCGCATCTTCCGCGGTGTAGATCAGACGGTAGACGCCGGTCTGCTGCGCGGTGATCAGATCGCCCATCGCCACGGCTTCCTGCGTGCCGTCCGGACGCTGCAGCGTGACTTCCACCGGATACTTTCCATCGCTCACTGCGCTGGGCACCGTGAAGACCTCGCCCTGCGTGATCACATTGTAAGCCGGGTGATCGCTGCTGATGGTGACCGGAGGCTTTTCCTGACGCAGCGACAGGTCGCTGATATACAGGACGTCATCCTGCACGTTGTTCTGCGGAAGGATGCCCAGGGAAGCTGCTTCAGCGTCTGCGACGTCGAAGCGCACGGTGATCTCTGTCCAGCCTTCTTCATCCGGCGGCGTGATCGTCCATGCCGGATTGCTCGGCACATCCATCAGCGATCCATCGGAAATGCGGTTGGCCGATCCGCTGAGGGCGACCGTACCGCCGTTGATCTCTCTTCCGGATGCAAACTTCAGCTTGGCGTGCAGCACATATGTTCCATCCTCTGGGATGAGGGCCGGCCATCCGCAGCGCGGCAGCAGCGGTCCCCACTGTGGGTTGTTCTCATAGAATCCTCCGGCGATCGCCGCAGCGCTGTCATAGGCGAAGACCATCGTGCCCGGCTGCGTCTCGCTTTCCGCGATGGAGAACACGCCTGATTTCAGCGCGTTGCGCAGCTGACCGACGCTCTCTGCGCCCATATATGTGTTGGCGATGCCCGGCATGCCGGTGCCATAGTTGGTCCATGTCCAGCCATTGACGACAAAGTCATCCGCGGCAAGATCCGTACCGATGGTCTGCGGCGTCTTCAGGAACAGATTGCCATCTTCCTGCGGCTGATAGATCTGGTTGACGCCTGCGATATCCCGATACATCATGGACGGCTTGCTGATCCAGCCCAGCGTGGATGGCAGCTCGCCATAAACATCACGCGTCAGCCAGATCTCCTTGAATTCTGCGATCATCTCTTCGAACTCCTGCGCGCTGGCGATGGCCTTCTCCACTTCATCCTCTTTCTGAGAAAGCGGTGTAGTGATCTCTCCGCCAGTGAACAGCCGCAGACGCATCGCCGCATAATCCGCCGCGATCTTGGTCATCTGCGCCGTGTTCCGGAATTCCTTGTAGAGGATATCCCGGTCACCGGCCTGGATGTCTGTCTGCTCGAGCTGAGCGAGGAAGCGCTGTGCCGCATCCGCGACCTGTCCGCACTGTTCCAGCGCCATATCGCGCACTGACTCCGTGATCACATTATCCTTGCCGTTTTCCTGGAAATCCATGAAGTCCCACAGGTTGTGCGTGGTGTCTGTCCATGACTCTATCATGCAGTTGGCGATCCAGTTGCCATTCCAGCCATATGGCAGGTAGGTGTTGCTGAAGTCAGCCAGCTCGCTGAACGCCTGGCTGAGCGTATTGGTGGAATCCTGATACAGGAACAGGTTCAGGTATTCATCATAGCTGTTCTGTTCCTTCTGGTTGGTCTCCTGGCACCAGGACAGACCGCCGCCGTAAACGATGGCCGGATAAGTGGTGATGATGTTCTGATAATGTCCGGCATCGCCCCAGTTCGTCATCGCGAAGCCGAGCGCTTCGTGCTTCTTTCCGGCAGCTGCGGCATTTTCCGCGTTCTTGTTCATCACAAAGGTATTGCCGGTGATGGTCGACCAGGAAGCATCGCCGGCGCAGACATAGTATGGGATCCCGGCTTCCTGCAGGCGGGCGGAACTGGTCTCAAAATCATAGTCATACAGATAGCCCCAGTTCATGGCGATGGCGCCTGGCATCCGCTGTGCCGCTTCTTCATACAGATCATAGTGAATGATCATGTCGCCCCAGTACATCATCGTCTTCTGCTGTTCTTCCGCAAGCTGCGCGATGATCTCCATCGAATCCATGTACAGCTTTTCCTGTGTCGGCTCTTTGCCCGGATGCAGTTCTCTCCAGGACGCGGCCGCTCTGCCGTTCGCCAGATCGAGCGACGTCTCATCGCCACCGACCTGCAGGATATCAGACTGGAATCCTTCCGCATAGAGGTCATGATACAGATTGGAGATGAATGTCTGCGTATCCGGGTCGAACAGGTTCAGGGTCGTCGATCCCTTGGCATCGCCCAGTTCAGAGAAATCATTGTGTGCGATCCACTGTGCGCTGTGGCCGAAGCTGTTCTGCGCAGGGATGAGGTCGATCCCTCTTTCCGCGGCATATTCAGACAGTTCCCGCGCCTGTGCCGGAGTCAGCGGATCTCCGCCGGACCATACCTGCGGATAGCTTTCATAGGCGTAGGAGAATCCTTCGAGATACAGGAACATCTGATTGTATTTCAAGTTCTCCAGCAGATCGATGACACGTTTCACCGTATCGACTGAAGGAAGGCGGTTTCTGGAGATATCCATATCAAACGCGCGGTATTGGAAATCCGGATGGTCATTTTCGATCGTGAGATATGGAAGCTCTTGCTTGGTCTGCCACATGATCTGATACAGTGTCGCAGCCGCATAGCGTGCGCCTGCTTCATCGCGGTAAGTGATGTGGACGCCTGATGCGTCGATGATCAGCGAATAGCCTTGCTCATCCAGCGCTTCGTTGTGATTCAGCTCGATCTGCGCAGACGCGCTGTCCTCGCTGTTCAGCGTAACGCCGGTCAGTTCGCGCGCATCCTCGATGATCTTGCTTACCGCGGCCAGCTCAGCGTCATCGCTGCGGATCGCACCGTCCTGCAGCACATAAGTGCCCTCTCCTTTTTCCAGAGAGCGCGGCGCCGGATACAGCAGCAAATCATCCGCTGTGCGCGTCGTCTGCGTCGAAGCAGCCGCCGTTCCTTGTTCGGCGGCCAGCCCGCTGACCGGCATCGAGAGCACCATCAGCAGCGAAAGCGCGGCGCTCATCAGTTTCTTCATTCTTTTCTTTGGTCTTTGATTCATCCTTTCCATTCCTTTCTGTGCCGACATCTTCATGTCGTGGTGATGCAAGTGATCCGCAGAAATGTCCTCCTCTGCAAGAGGATGTCATTTTACGGATGATCGGTATTCCATGGCACGGCCTGCTCATCTCCTCCTTTCCGTGTTCTCATCCGCACCATGATCAAGATACGGTCACAGCATGTCCATATCATGATCGCGTCCTCTTGATGCAAACGGCATCACAGCCTCAGTATACCGATATCTGAAATGATTGGAAATCTAAAAAAGTCGTAAATTGTCATGACAATATTTTAATAGTATGATAATCACCAGCTTTTTCTCTGCCGTTTGTCATGAAAAAAGCCGCAGGATCAACGTTAACGTGGTTCTTTCTGAGCTTTGGGTATATACGTATTCTTAATAGCTACTAAAACTAAACTTGAGAATAATGAAATTACCCAAACACAAGAAAGAATCTCAACGTCATCTGCTCTTTTTTCTCATTATAACAATGCGTACATATGCCGGCAATTTCAAATTTCCGTCATCTGATTTTCCCTATTTTTTACTCTGCTCAGCATATCCGCGCAGCGTCTTGTATTCAGCCAACGGCATCTATCCTTGTAGATGTCCTGTCTGTTTCAGCGATGCCACCTTGCCTTAGTCAGACGCTTCGCAGATCAGCGACAGGCGGACGACATAGAATGAAAAACTGCCCTTGACCATATGGCCGAGAGCAGCAGACTGTTGCGATTGCGACATTTCCTAGAATCTTACAAGCTCTGTTTATCTTTATCGCAAAATGCCTTTTTAAATAAGAAAATCATCATATCCTGATTTCGAGAGCTTTCTCAACAATTCTTCCTGCATAAAACGCTGTAGGCACTGTTGATAACTGATCCCAGCATTGAGTTTTGCCAGAACAGATGCTGCTATATCTGCCATTACAGCTACACTCTTATCGATTCTTTGACTTTTTTGTACACGCAAAACTTTCGCATATTCCATAGGGTGTCTGGTGCTTTCTTTCACTTTAATGCGCTGTTCTGCACTTACAGTTTGTGCAAACTAAACGCAGCTTTGCTCCACGCAAATCAATTTTCCAAAATGTAAAAAAGATGGTACAGTAAATACATGAAGAAAAATGGAATTACAGAATACTTTGAAGAAGTAGAAACAGAAGAAGAATACGACGGATATTTTTGCAGTATCTCTGAGCTTATCACGATCTCTATCTTGGGCAGCATATGCGGCTTGAGAAATGTAAGACAGATCCATCAGTGGGCCTCAAGCGCCAGAGTAAGCGGGTTCTTAAAGGAGCGATTTGGAATTGAACATGTGCCGTGCTACTACTGGATGCTTTGTCTGCTGAAGATGATCAAAACTGACTCTCTGAATCTTTGTTTCATGAACTGGGTATCCTCATTTTTGCCCGAAAACATGGCGAATATGACCATTTCTCTCGATGGAAAGACCATATGTTCTACGAACCGGATATCCAAGATGGACAGTCCTTTGCATATCGTCAGTGCACAGATCTCTGAGCTCGGCCTCACATTGGCACAAAGGAGCACGGATGCAAAAAGCAATGAGATCAAGGCGGTGCAGGAATTATTGAAGACATTGCATATCGAAGGACAGATGATCACAGCAGATGCATTGAATTGCCAGAAAGAAACAGCGAAGATCATCATAGAGCAGAAAGCAGATTATCTGCTGTGCGCAAAAGATAATCAGCCTGCATTGAAAAAAGATATTGAAGAATATGTGCAGGATGATGAACTGCGCGAAACGATGGACATGGCAGCAAGAACAGAAAAGAATTACGGCAGGATCGAAACGAGGACGGCATATGTAACCAGTGATATCGCATGGCTGCAGCAGCGCAGCAACTGGAAAGGGCTGAGCAGCATAGGAGCGATCCATACAGAAAACAGCAGTGCAAAAGGAAACAGCAGCGAGTGGCATTATTATATTTCCAGCAGGAAATTAAGTGCAGAAGAACTGCTGCATCATGCGCGGATGGAATGGTCAGTAGAAACGATGCACTGGCTGCTGGACGTACATTTTGAAGAAGATTGGTGTCTTGTGGAAGATAAACATGTACAGCAGCATTTGAACATGTTCCGAAAAGCAGCGATCAATCTGATCAAGCAATACAAAACAAGAAGCTGTCCGAAGAATCCGATCTCCAATGTCATGCTTGATTGTTTGATCGATGATTCCATGATTTTAAAGGTCATTTCCGAAAATTGATTTGCGTGGCTTTGCTCCCCTTAGTGTTGCATTACCTTGTTTCCTTCAGTAAAATTAAATATTGCTCGCAAGCTGCAGCAAATATGGATACAATATAGACAAAGGCGTATGATGAGCATGGCAAATACATCCATAGTTTACGCTCGTATTGATACAGGATTAAAAGAAGACGCAGAAGAGATTTTGTTTCAGCTTGGCCTTTCTCCATCTAGTGCTATTCAGATGCTCTACGCTCAGATTATCCTAAAAAGGGGATGCCCTTTGAACTTCGGCTCCCCTCCGAAAAGCCAGCCGCTATGGCCGCATGACCCGTGAACAATTTGACACAGAGCTGATGAAAGTCATAGAGTCCATGAACTCCAGGAAAACCTATACAGCGGACGAAGTAGATGTTAAGCTGAAACAAGAGTTTGACATATGAGTGATGCCTATTCTACTTACTGCAAGAAAAAGCTGGCCTATAAGTGATTCTGCGCTTACATGCCTTCGGCCTCGAAGCACTTGATCCGGTTGATCGCATCCAAGAGGAAATGCGGCCGCTGGATTTTATGCTGGCCCGCTATACCATTATGATCGGTGCCGTAGAAAAGCATAAGTTATATTGATGACGACAGTCTCACAATAACTATCCGGGTCTTCTATGGTGGAAGAGATGTCGAGGGTATCGTTAATTCAAGCATGTATATTAAAATATAAGAATGATTAGGGAGGAACGAATATGAGTAAACGCAAACGCAAAGAAGCCCAGTTTGATGAATTCGATACTGAATTTTTTGCCCAACTTGATTTTCTAGGAAATGATTATGGTAATGCTTTAGAAACGATCGAGCAGCAAGAGAAAGATATTCAAAAACTTATGGCTTTGCTAATCGAAAACGGAATCGCAATTCCAAGTAATCTAGTGGATCGATACATAAAACGTATCCCTGATACAGATGATATGGAAGACGATCTCCCATTTTAATATGAAATAAAAATGATGGTCAAATTAATCGACCACCAAAATTAATTAAAAGAATTTACACCCTTTTCTTGATAAACTCTAACATTAATGGAATAAATTGAACAAGGCTGGCGATTATGTTGGCCTTGTATTTATATAGTTAGCTTTTAACTTGATATCATCACAATACAATGGTATCCAGTTTGTACATTTTTAACAGTATTTATCATGGCCAATCTTTGCCGATTTCGCTCCTCTATGCTTAATCGTCTCTGCTGTAGTCAATACATTCGTCCGTTCAGTTCTTCAATGCGGTAATCGGTACTACAAACACACCATCCGGGCGCCGATAGGCCGCATTGCTCATTCCGCAGAGCACACAGCATACCGATGGTGCTTTGCCTTTGGGATCCTGATCTATCTGTGATCTGATCTTGTTCAGATTATCTGCCGCAGCATCGATCTGATGAGCTCCCAATTTGATTTCAAAAGCACACCATTGTCCATCCGACAATTCGATCACTGCATCAATTTCCTGATTTTGATAATCTTGATAATGATACAGATGAGCGCCGAAGGATTCTGCATAGATGCGAAGATCTCGTTCACATAATGCCTCAAAGAGAAATCCCAATGTTTCCAGATCACCCATTAAGCTTTCTGTTGTGGCATTCAAGAGAGCGCAAGCAAGTGAAGGATCAGCAAAATGGCGTTTTTCAGCCTGTTTCACGCGCACAGAAGAACGAATCCCGCTAGAAAAAGGCGGCTGATTCTCTGTAATAAACAGACGCTTGAAAATATCCAGATAGGCCGCAACCGTATTTGCATCGATATCTTCGTCTTCCATGGCCCGGATATCTTTCATCAGCGTCTTATTGGTCACCGTAGTTTGTCTTTCCATCTGGTCACCTCATATTATTAGTATTCACTATGCCCCATTCAGTCAGATTCAGCAAATCCATTCAGACAAATTCAGATGATTCATTCAGACAGATTCATATAATTGATTCAGTCATATTTATGCGTTGCCTTTAGTTTTGCTCGCCATTAAAATTTTTCAGTTCCCTGCATGTTTATTCTGTGATCACATGAAAAGCCAATGTTGTGTCTTCCTCAATTCGCTGTGATTGTTTTGATGTAAAGCATAGCACAAACAGAAGAAAAAATATAGTTTATGCTGCAAATAGCACAAACTCATAATTTTCGATAAAAAATGCACTTCAAAGCCAAAAGATGAGCTAAGATCGTCTGAGAAAAACAACTATCGTTTAGAGACACATGATAAGGAACAAATGAATTCTTTTCATATCCGAAAAGCAAAAGACAGCGTATTGATCATCGTCATCCGCTGTCTTTTATCGTTATGCTTTGTTTTCTTTCTGTTTCTTCTTCAGCATCATGCTTCCGCTCAGCGCCAGCATGCCTACGCTAAGCAGACCATAGATCAGCTTTGTGTGATCAGTTCCGGTATCGACCGGATCCTTTACCTTCTGCAGCTGATCGATGGCTTCCTGCAATGCTGCTGCGGCCTTATCGATCTGTGCCTGATCAGCGTTTGCATCGTCCATCACGGCTTTTGCCTGACGCAGTGCATCCTGCAGGACGGTCCAGCTCGCCGCTGTATACTCCTGCTCAGACAGCTGTTCTGCCTTTTTGATCAGCTCTGCCAGTACGCGCTTATCGCTCTTCAGCACTAATCCCCGCTCTGCCTCATCCAGCTGGCCATAAGCTTCCTTAAGCTGTGCTTTGGTGGAATCTTCCCTCTGGATCAATGCTTCTGCCTTGCTTAACGCATCCTTCAGCTGAGTGACAGAATCATCCGTATAAGCATCGAGATCCATATCCTGCAATTCCTCAACCTTATCTTTCAGCTGGTCAAGATGCCATGTCTTGGTCAGCTGCGGGAAGGCGGTGCTCATGCCATAGAACTGCCAGGAGGCATGTTCCTGATTACCGACATCAGAGAAAGACCCGCCCAGCTGATAGGTTTCCGGATAGACGCCGTTTTCCGTGGAATGATCCAGGATGAATTGAACGAGCGTATCCAAACGTTCGGTATTGCCGCTATGACGGTTCCACATGATCTCCCAGGCCAGTCCCTTGCCGATGACATGATTGCCAAATCCGCCGGTATTGAAGTCATAGACGACATCCAGCATCTGATATCCATCATAATCCTGTGATCCATATTGCATATAGATATCCAATGTATTCTGCATCAGCTGATCGTCCATGGCATACCATTCCGCAGCCATCGGGGCCTGGTTAACCCATGACATACCTTTGACCAGATTCATCTCATGATCGATATCGTACAGTTCGGCATAGATCTTCGTCCCACCTACTTCCGTAGTCAGGTTTTCATGGATGCCTTCGTTCAAGGTCTGTGAAGCGTCTGCCCACTTCTGTGCCGATGCGTCATCCTGCATATCCAGCGCGATCTCGCTGAGCTCATGCAGTGCCTGCGAAGCAAACACATTGGTGATCAGGTCATAAGAGTTCCAATACCGTCCTTCACGAGAGTGTTCAAAGCTGTCATTGCGCATGAGCTTCAGCTCTGTGTCAATATAGCACTGATCCAGATAGTAGCTGGCAAACTTGCGGATGATCGGATATGTGTCTTTGATAAACGCCTGATTCTCTGCGGTGTGCGGTGCCTCCAACGCAAACTGACACCACGCGTGGATGAGCATATAGTTGCCATCGATCTGCCGATGATCAGACAGCTGTCTGATCCGTGAACGATAAGCGATGAAGCTTGCTTCTCCGCCTACGCTGCCATCCGCATTCATCGTTTCATAGCGATCTGTTTCCTGCGTACCATACCAGATCAGCGATCCCTCGGCACGGTCCGGCGCTTCGATCTTCAGGTAATAAGAAGCTGAAGGGTCGATGGATACCAGCGGCAGTCTGAACTTCAGATGTACCAGTTCTCCAGCGGCAGAAAGATCCGAGATATCTATGCTCTGCGTATCGACGATGGTCTCCTCGCCATCCTGCACTTTGTACAGCGTGGCCTCAGCCTGTCCTGGTGCGCCATTCATATTGCCGAGGATGACGTCCACGGCAGTGATCTGCTCGTTTAATGACGGGATTTCCTGAATGCCATATGCATCTGCGCCCAAGGTAAAGATCGGCACACGATACGCGCCGGAATATTCCGGTTCGATCTTGCATGTAAAACGATACGGGCAAGATGTCCATTCCCCATTCTCATACTGATGAGATGCGCCCGTTGAACCCGGATCATAGTTCCAGTACACGGTGTCATTATCGGATGCGGACAAGACAACATAATATGTCTGATTCGGCTCAACGGAGATCTCCTGTCCAAAGTCAAGCACAGCGTCCTGCATGCCTTCAATGATGGCCGTTTCCGCAGAAGCAAGCACTCTTCCATTCAACGCATCACGAAGCTCGCCCTTCAGCGTGCCCTGCGCAATGTCACTGTGCACCTGTACCTGAACGGAACGGATCACATCGCCAGAAATGCTCAGTTCGCTCGCATACATCTTGTCCTTCAGTGTGGTATCCGCATACATGCGGAATGCCACGCTGTATGGTGTGCTGAACCAGTTTCCGCTATCATAGTTATAAGAAGGCACGCCTCCTCCCGGACATGCCGAGCCATATGCGATGACCTCGCCGGAAGTGGTCGACAGTTCCATATAATAGGTTTCTCCCGGTGTCACGCTGACCGGTTTTTCCAGATCAAATTCCTGCCAGCCGTTTTCTGTGACCGTACCGCTGCCGCTCATGATAGCAGCTTCTGGATTGCCTGGCTGTGTCGTCAGCGTATACTGTACTTCTCCGCTGCCGGTCAGATAGACCATGAACCGGCTGATCTCACTGACATCCGGACGGAAGCCAAACGCACAATGATTCGTCTCTGCGTTGACCTTAAACAAAGCCGTTCCACTGTCTTCATGCGCCATGAACGGCACGATTTCTTCCTGGGCGTCATTGATACGGAAAGCCGGATATGCCGATGCCGCAAAACCACCAAGCACCGCAACATCATAATTATAGCCCATCACCGCATGACTCGAAAGCTGGGAAACACTGCCAAACATGGCGATGCCATGATCAGACTGCACGAACAAATAATATGTCGTTCCTGGTTCTACAGCTACCGGCTCATCAAATACGATCTTCTGCCAGCCATTCTGTGTGACAGAGACTTCCGCGCTAGCCAGTTCGCTCTGCGGGTCGTCGATATCCGTACGCAGGCTGGCATACAGCGTATCATTTCCTGTAGAGTTCGTATAAACAGCGATCGATTCGATCGTCTGATCTCCAGGGATGAACGAAATTCCGCCGCCATTCTGCGTTTCCCGATTCAATCCGAACAGCGCATCTGCCGCATAAGTCTGCAGCTCATAATACACATCCTGTTCCGGCACATCTTCCTTGATCTCCGCAAACGAATTGCCATATAGTTCATCATCCAGATCCGGGATGATATGCGCCGCTGCATCCGCACCAAGCGCGGTCTGATAACGCAGCAGATAATCCAGGATCCGCCGTGATAAATGATAATCTCCATAACGATTATGCGCCATCACCTGGATCGAACTATCACGGATAAACATTCCCTCATACGCACCCGTCAAGGAAGTGGCCGCATAACCACGATCCGTGATCCTCGAACGCAGGCTTTCGTACGTTGAATCATACAGTTTTTCCGAATGATCGCTTAATCCGATCTCCTCATTCGCAGAGACATTGGAAAAACCGGCGCACGCCATGCTAAGGCACAGCAGCAATACACCAATTGATCTGATTTTCCTTTTCATCTTCCCATGTTCATATCAAAAAACTGATATTTCCTCCTTTCTCCATCAAATCAGTGCAATACAAAAAAATAATTTGTCTATCACCTCTTCTCCACAGCATCATTTAATCTCATTGTATTCTGACACCAACACCCAGTCAAGAAAAGGGAAATATTACCACTGTAAATATTTTTTATACCTGTACATAAGCTTATGAAAATAGAAATTCACTAAATAATGATGATATGTTTTCTTGAACCGTCTGGCACGAGAGGACAGAAAGTACGTCATTTGCCGGGCGGTTCGTCCGACTTGATCCACTTTTCTATGTATTAACATAGAAAAACGTTTTAAAATATCTTTTTTATTATCTTTAGTCTTATTTTATGATCCGTTTTATTATCCATTAACTCATAGTATTTAAATATAGTATCTAGAGAATACTGCCAATTGAAGTAAACCTAATATAATCAACTATTTCACAAACAATTTTCTACCATTGCATAGATAAGCAATATTACATAAAGTATACTTACCATTGCGGGAAGAGTTGCTTCTAAATATGATACAGGATAATACAATTTTTTATTCTTTCCACACCCCAATTTATTCCACTCCTCTTTATATGGCGCAACAGGCAACAGTTCCTCTAATTCATGAATTACTCTATATTTTCCAGTGTTTAGCCTCTTGTAACTATTTACCAAATCATACCAAACCAAAGCTAAGATGAAACCTATCAAAGAAACCAGACACAAAATCAAATAGCTATTATCACGAAAAAATGTAGTTATAGTAATCAAGAATGTATTTATTGAAATAAAAAAAGTATTTGTAGTCACTCTTCGCTGACTAATTCTATCAGCCATTTCTACATACAATTTATACTGCTCGAGAATATGATTTTTATAATTAGGTCCATAGTCATCTTCTGTATAATTCGCTTTCAACTATATTCACTCTCCTCGAAATAATTCTTTGATTGATATATCTCTAAAATTGCTAAATTTTTTTCTCATGCGAAGATGTGCGCATCATATCTAATTTTTTCCAATTTCCCTTATTAATAGTATCATACCCATCATATTTGTTAATATCATACAATCTTGTAAGAAAAGGGTACAGACGTCTACATAAAAGTAATGCCTCACCCTCCTCTTTTTTTAAATGCTGTAACCTAGACACTGAATATAAATAATGTTTTCCATCTATAGTTCCGCATAATGATTCTAATTCTTTCAAAAGTGATAACTCTCTACTTGTTAAAAAAATCCAGTTATTACAATTAGACTTAATGGTATCAGCGTCATCTCTATATTTTTGAAATAATTGACTTTGACTTTGAATAACAATATTAAAACGAATATTTCGACTCCTTGCCGCTGAAATCATAGCTGGAAAATCATTGATTGCAGGCAAAGACGCAAATTCATCTAATAAGTAATTAATTCTTGTACTGAAACTTTTTTTCTCTAGCTGCTGAGCCTGATAAATTAAATATTCATAGCTTTGCTTAATAAATAGAGAAACCAATTTATGATACGTTGTTTTTTCATCTGGCATGATAACATAAAGTGCATTTTTTTTATTTAATGCTCCGAAATTTTTCAAAGAAAAATCGCTACAAGACATCATGGCAGTTAAGTTTTCTTGTAACATAAACATTCTCATTTTTTGATCAAATGTTGACAAAATTGAAGGTTGTGTTTTACTTAATGGTGCAGTAACCGTTCCCATTAAGCTTACAGCTATTAGAGAATTCTTCTGATTTTCCTTTTTCCAAAACAAACTACTAGCTATCGCATTATTTATAAATTGTTTATTACGTAATTTAACAATTGTCGAAACATTTACATCAGAATCCGAAAAGAAATCAGCTTCTTTATGAGAATCATAGTCAACCATTCCCTCTTTTTTAGATTTATTTTTACATAAGTCAAACATCATTAAAATAAGTCCAAATAATAAATCAGCTGCACTATGATCCCAGAATGGATCACTTATTGAAACAGAATCCAACATAATATTATTTACAATATCATTAACAAATTCATAGGAACGATCAAAATTTCCTTCTTTGTAGAAAGTATATGGTATATCAAATGGGTTCCAACAATTACCTAGTGAAGGGTCTCGAAAATTAATAGCAATAATTGTATATCCTCGACATTTTAAATCATAAGCTGTTCTCTCATATAATTCTGCTTTTGGATCAATCACAATCATATTTTCACCAGCAAGCCCTAACAAACGCACTGTTGGCATTATTATTAATCGCGTTTTTTTAGAACCGGTTGATCCAAATATAATTGTATGTGAGTCTTCACAATCTGTATAAACTTTATCCGCAACACATAAAAGTGGAATCCCGGCAGCAGTTTCATGACTGCGAATATTCATACAAGCGTTAATTTCTATTGGGTTTCCTAATGCTTGTTGAACATTTTCTATTTTTTCCTCTCTAGAATCGAATTGTTCTACCATAACTTATTTTCATCTCGCATTCTTTTAAAATAAGCTTAACCATCAAAATGGTGACTCAACAGTTTGAACAATGTATTCGGCATCAAAATTATGATACTTTATTGACTTTGTAAGCTTGTTTCATTGTTTGAAAAGTATTAAGTCACCAAACTGTTGGTTAAGCCTTAAAATATTACTTTGTCCAATTTATTTCATCACTTTTACACGAAATAAATATTTTTAAATACAATATTTATAGTATTAGTCTTCATAGAAAACGAATAATAGATCCACGTTATGATTCAGTCAAATGATTAAAAATTCTTTCTATTTCTTCATTTGCATATCCAGGATCAGACATTGCTTGAATCTTTTTATCAATGGTATCAACGATTGAAAAGTCGAGACTCTCTCGTACCTTATCCATCTGCTTTTTATAATTATCTTGTCTCCATTGCTCAGCTCCTAAATTTTCACGATAGAAGTCCAACGCTTCTTTTGCTGCTTTCGTTTTGAATTTTTTTGTCAGGTAACTTATAATATTTTGTTGATCTATGTCATCACAATTATCACAAATCATAGCTTTATATAAAAGAGGTATTAAATATTTTTCATAAGGCCGCAAAGCAATTCCCATATTGTCGAAACAAAGGTTTCCGTCTTCATTAATTCCTGTTGGTATATATTCATATTCGACTATAGCATTAACTAAACTGATATACCGTTCTGCTTCGTTCGGTTCTTGTTCGACTAAAAACTCACGTAAATAATATCCAACTTCTTTTTTGCCGACTTTATAGCAAGTATTTGAAAGTAAAGCAAAAGTCCGTTCGGAAGGATCTTTTTGACACGCTTCAATAAATAATTCCACAGCTCTTTTATAATGACCTTGTTCCATTTCAGCAACCCCCATATTTCTTGAAATCAAGGCCTGACACCTGGGATCTTCCAACTCTATATTTTTTTGCATATCCTCTGTAATACTATATAATCTGCGATAATTATCCGTTCCGATATATGCATTGAAAAGTGAAATAAGTCTATCCAATGTAAAAGGACGTTCTCGGCTCTTATCAGTAAAATGGGCTTTATCATCTTGCTCAATTTCAATATAATAGTATCTCTCACTATATTCAACAGCACGCATTCGCAACTGAGGAGATTCAGACTTACAATATAAATCAATTAAAGCAAATCTAATGTCATCATCATTTGGATATCTCTGTAAAGCACATTCTAGTATTCTTTGGGCATATGGAATCATATTCCTATTTTCACATAATTGTGCTATTTCACGAAAACTACGAGCATCAATAAACTGGCTCTCATTTATCTTCTCCAAAGTCTTTATAAAATGTTCATTATCTTTTTCTTCCTGCTTCCCCTTCTCTTTATCTATATCTGTTTCAATCTGCCCCACTTTTTGTAATTTTTTTAAAATCTCACTGCCATATAGCTCTTGCTCCCGCTTTACCGATTCAAAATCAATCTTATAATCACCTTTATTAACTAATGCTTGTTTCTCTTTTTGTTTATATTTTTCCAAGTCTTGCTTCAATTTAGTAATTTCATCATCCTTCATTAAAATCTGATCAGAATCTGCTCCTGTTCGCTCCCAATAATCCTTCATATTTGGTATATGATGAAAAATTGGGCTATCATACGCTGAACTAGAGAGAGAAGATTTTATTTCGCTGATTAAACGACTACTCTCTTGTTTCAAAATAGCTATTTGATGATCTGGATTATAACGATAAATATGATGATCATTTACAACATCAAATGCGACTTTAAATTTCTCTCCATTCTCATTAGTATTTGGTGCCAGAATGACTGTTCGTTTCCGAACAAGTGCATGACGAACTCCTAGTTCATAATAAACGCTAGAACTATTATTACTTAAATCTGCAATTACAAGTTCTGCTGTCGCAATTTTCACAAGATAGTTTTGAGCCAACGAAGCAGTCGCTTTACCACTAATATCGGCCCTATCAATTTCTGTTTCCTTATAGCCTAATCCAATAGCAATTGGTCGAAGAAGATATTCGTATGTATCAGAGTAAAACTCTTTTTCTTCGGGTGTGTCTCCAAAACACATAAGAATAAAACATTTAACTTCCATCTGTATCATACCTTTCTCTTAAGATATTTTAATGTAATTGCTATAATATGTTCTAGCTTTAATCATTTCAAATATATTTTTAAGTCTATTGTATATTTCTTCTACATTATTATAAAAACTATTTATCTCTGTATACTCGTCACCATATTAGATTTGAACTCCACTTCAAATCATTCGTTACAAATTTTCTCTTTTACTGGTACAAAATTAATAATCACAAATTTATTTCAATTTTCTAAATTCTCAATATATTAATTCACTAAATCATATCCGATGTTGTCATTTTCTATCTCCATCAGTATAGTATAATTATAAACCCTTTGGTTGATAAGCACAAGCTACCTCCTTTAAAATCAGCACTAAAGAGTAAACAGTTCTATTTGAAACGATGATCCCCTTTTTCAGAGGATCTGCTGTCTTTTTCTCAAGATCTGTCTGATCTTGCTCCAAATTTGCGCATAATTCCTCTATACCGACCTTTTTTGCCTTTTTTCTTTTCCGCACATTGTTTTCAAAGACCTTTTCTTCTACACTATCCGTAGTAAGATATTTCCAGTCGTATCTGGAAGGGTAGAAGTATCTCTACTAGGTTTTGGGCATTCAGTTGTGCGTAGCTGAGTGCCCCTTTTATTTCCTGACCCAACATCTTTATCTTTACTTCCATCCCTCTTTGCTTTTCATAATGCTCCAATAATTGCATGAACAGATGCGCCATCAATAACATCATATAATGCGCCTTGATCGCATTCTCATCGTAGCTATATGCATGCGTCAGCCCATATCCATGGTTCTTTTCGTCATTGAACCCTTTATTTTCTATCTTCCAGCGTTTTCTACCTAATTTCACGATCTCATTCACATTGTTTTTATTTGTCCTGATATTTGTAATAAACGCAAATGTCGCTCCTTCTCCTTCATTAGCTTCCCACATCTGCGCTACGCTCAATTCATGCCCTTCGTAATCGATATCATTGCTGCTCCAGTATTCTCTCTTTTTTTGCACTTCCTTTTCTTCTCTGCACCACTGAAAATGTATGAAAAGCACGAGATGACGAATGAACAGCTGAGATATCTGGTGGAGCATTACATGAAAGGATTCGGACATCTGATGTTCGAAAGAGATTACGAGCTGCATCCGCGTCTGAACAAACTGATGGGCAAGGGCCACTACTACGTATTGGAGATGGTGATCAGAGATATCCGTGAAGAGATGGCGGGAAAGTGAAGAAAATGGAAGCAGAAGAATTTATCAAGATATATGAATATCTGAAAAATGAACACGAAGAAGAAGTGGCAGAACGGCAAGAGGAAATGATGGATGTGCAGTACGGCATAAAAGCGATCCTGGAAGAACTGCAAGAAATCAGAGAAGCGCTGAGGCTTGAGAAAAAAGAACTGCCGTTCTGAAAAGAAAAAAGGCTGTGAAAGATCTGACAAGAACACAAGAGGATGCGTCTGTCAAAAATGGAACAGCCTTCTTTTACTTATACGGTGCTAAAAATAAAATGACGGATATTCAAAAATAAAGTGATGTCGTATATCATAAAGTGACGTTCAAGAGCCTGGACAGGTCAAATTAAACTGCATTTTTTCTGTAATAGAATGTGACGCCCTACACTTATCATCATCGCAAGCCTGATTTGGTTCGTGTTCCTCGGTACAGAGGTTTGCCTCGGCCTTCCTTCAGATTCCACCTCACGATGGACACCCTTGGCTCTGGCTAGTGGTTGGCGGTTGCGATGAACGCCCCCACAGTGGTCTTTCACCACCTAGTTGTGCCCCATGCCCGGCACACAAAAAAAAGCAAGAAATCGTTTCTGATTTCCTGCAATAAGCACACCAAATTTTGACAAAACAATACACTAAATCCACATTTGTTCTGAGCATTTTGTATTTATCATGGAAATTTCTTTTTCATCTATAGCACAGTAATTCGAAATGATTTCAATTCCGTTTTCACGCAACATTTCTTTTGCAGTATCAATAGAAATAGAATCATATTCTTTCAAATAAGGAAATGTGAAGAGCCATGAATAGACATTTTCCAAGACTTCCTTTGAAAATATCTTTTGATCTTTAATTTTGCATATTTGATCATCTAGTAAATCAATTTCGTATCTAGGATAAATATACTGCCCTTGTTTCATATCATTAAAAATTCTATTTGAAAGTTCTGGGCTATGTTCAAATATTAGAATTTCAAATCTGGGATCTTGATATAAGTCATCATCTTCATTCATCTGCATGGTATAGGCATGTTGTAATTGACAACGCATTAAAGGCTGAAATCCTACTGGAAGAACAGGATTATACGGGTTTGTGTTCCCCAAACCATATAGGAAATCTTTTGATAGCGCTTTACCTTTGTAAATCACACCATATCGATAGTCAATCGTACTTTTTCCTTGCCACTGTATATCTGATTTTGACAAGGGTCGCCAACTTTTTTGTGTTTCATCATATTTGCAGCATGCAAAGAATAATGCTATATCAAAATTGTTAGTTATATCTATATAATCAGTTTTTAATCCATAATGTTGGGCTAAAGCATCGTAGTTAACTGAACTTAGTCTCCATTTTTTTACAACATCAAGTTTGTTAAGAAACCTATAAAATTCTGCCAGCTTCATATTCTCAATAAGATAGTATATAAATCTCTCCCCCTTATTTTGAGGAACTACTCGATGTAGCGATGCTTTACTTGAACCATAGCGTGCTCTTTCGCCTCGGTAATAAAAAGATAGCTGCATTTGTTTAGCGACACATCCATAGGGATATTGGATTAGCTGACCATAGGAATATAACATTTCATATAGCATTCTCTCATTGTCGTTATGAGCACTTTTGAAGTAGCCATATTTTTTAAGTTCATTATTAACTTTATTGGCAAATAGGATTTCTCGATGATTTTTTTCGCGCATATCAAATATTTCTTTGTATCCAATGATTCTTTCCATTGTCTCTACCTTCCTGATGTTTGATGGTATTCATTATACTTTAGTATTGATAACAAGTCCACAAAGGGGTAGCTAGCGGCAGCCAGCGCAGGGGAAGTGTAGCTTCCCCTGTGATGATTGGAACAGATTGAAAATCTGCGGAAATCATCTGCTCCCTGCAAGGGGCTTCCGGCAGGACGCAACGCACCGGCTCGACCGGTGTATAGTTGCGCCCTCTTTCAGAGGGGCAGTCCACGGGCTGCGGCTCTGAAAGCGATTATAACCGTTCCCGGTCTGGCTCTTTTCTCTTGAGATGTGGCTTTTGTGTCCTCGCCTGTGCCTTGGCTTCGGCAAGCCTGCGCCGGATGGAATTGTCCCGCTTCTGGATAAACCGCTGCTTCGTATCAGCGATAAAGCGGCGGCACTCCGGCTCCGGGATGGCGTCCAGCTTTCAGATGGTATTCTCCACAATCTCCCTTGTCTGCCGGTCATGGATAACCGGCACGATTTCTTTCAGCCCCGCAAGGGTGTCCTCCTTTGTACCGGCGGCGTACTGATAGACCATAGCCAGCTCGTCTTTAGAAAAATCCATCTTCATTCTGCGCCCTCCTTCTCTGTGCTGTTTCCGGCAAATACTTTTTCCATAAGCTGCCGGGTACTGTCTTTGTGGAACAGCAGCTTCAAGAATAAACTGACCTGTTCATCTGTAATGACTTCCGGGTGGGGGAAGGTAGCTTTCCAGCATGGCGGGTCTGGTGCAAAGCCGGTGCGTCCGTTCCTTCCGTGTCAGCGCCTTGGCCTGATGGGTCAGGCGCTTTTCCTCCTGTTGCGCCCAGCGCAGCTTCTTTTCCGTTTTCTCTATCTCCTGATTGAGTGCTTCCAGTTTTTCATTCATAGGCGGCTGTGCCCAATGTCATTAAGTTAAGATAGGTGAGACCATCTAGAGGAATAATATCTAGATGGTTTTTTATGGAGAAGGCATGACAAAAATTGTAGTATGTTAACGTTAAGGGAAAATGTCACCTTTTGTGAAAAGGTGAACAAGCACTGATGAAGTAATTTACTTTTTAGCAGAGAAATTATTAAGTATTTCATGCAGATCTTTTTGATTATCTGCGATACTTGATGGTCTTGTTCTTCTATCCCTGGTTACTATTACAGGATACTTTTTTCTATAGCGAAGAGCGTACATTTGATTCGTGAACACATTAACACGGATACTGACCGGTG
>UMLM01065832.1_pt1 | contig 19803 bp, 18 predicted proteins | sample 1966571 | NCBI WGS metagenome assembly UMLM01 (sample SAMEA4836203, study PRJEB28245) | human gut metagenome | biome: gut microbiome; material: fecal sample | place: Denmark | collected 2008 | reverse complement strand
TCTGACCGCTCTTGATGTGTCTTGGGTCCAAGTGGCAGTGAAAATGGCACGTGAATCCAATGCACACAAGGAGGACAATCTCCTTGACATGGTAGCCACAATCGGGGCCATCAACAACGAACTCGAGGAACCCAAGCCGTTAAAAGCTCCGGGAGTAGTACCTACGTACTTCTCAACCATTTCGGAGGCTGTGGACTTCATCCGGATCAGTCCCATCGAGGTGCATGAGATCAAACATGTTCTCACAGAAGAGGGGCGCAGAATAGCTGTATACTACTCCCACAAAAACGATCCGGAACAGTACGATCCATTCTCAAACATCAAGCCATGAATACACAAGACTTTAAGCCATTCATTAAGAGCTGGGAAGAGATTTATGCCCTCCAGGGGGAGCTCCAGCTCATGTACAGGCCATACTTCAAGGAGCGCATCGCGAACTTTGACATCAACACTTTGGAGGATCAGGAGCTTTTCAAGAAACTCTGTTGGCAGATTGTCGAGGAACTCGCTGAGGCAAAGGAGGCTATCGAGGAGGAGGAACTCGATATCGAGCACTTTGAGGAGGAGCTGATTGACGCATTCAACTTCATGTTGGAGCTTTACCAGCTTTATGGCATGACTCCCACTTTCGACTGGACGATGCCTAAATGGGCACAGGTTCTGGAAGACGAAGATTTTGCGGGAGATCTGCTTACCTTAATCGGAAACATCGGAATGACAGCAAACTGTCTCAAGAACCGGGAGTGGAGACAATCTCAGTACATGGTTGACTTGGTAGTTTTCGAGGACCGGCTCAAGTGGATATGGACTTACTTCGTCATAATGTTCGAGCATTTGGGTCTCTCAGAGACTCGAGTCAAAGAGCTCTGGTCGTTGAAGTATCAAGTAAATCTGTTTCGCATTAAATCCAAATACTGATATGGGTAGAATATTTAAAGACTGTTTCGAAATGATCCGGGAGATGGATCGGGAGCTCAAGGTTTCCGGCATCACGGTCCCGGTCAACCATTACCAAAACCAGGAACTCAGCGGGGATGACCGGCTAACCAAGGAACTCATCGGGGTGAGCTTCGTCATCTCAAAGCCGTATCTCGGCAAACGTGAGATGCTCGACTTCATGTTCAAAGATGAGGCCGAGCTCATTGAGAAGTATTGCCGAGCAGAGCTCTCTGACCGGCTTGACCGAAACGGAGTCAACCCGGGTAAGAGCTGGGAAATCCGCCGGGACTTGTGGCAGAAGCTGGTGAGCAAGACTCGGCAGGAGGGTCGCTTCGACTACACCTATTCGGAGCGTCTGCATATCTTCCACAAGGGACCCGAAATACACCAGTTGGACAATGTCATCATGACTCTCCGGGACGACCCGCACTCCAGACGAGCAATGGTTATGATCTTCGAGCCGGAGGACACCCGGGCAACAGCCGGGGCTTTGACCCGAGTACCTTGCTCCGTCAGCTACCAGTTCCTCATCCGAAACAATCGGCTCCACGTGATATATTACATTCGGAGCAATGACTTCTTCAAGCACTTCGCAATTGACATCTGGTTGACGGAGGCCATGACGGACTACGTGTTCAACATCCTCGCAGCCACCTACCCCTCTCTCAAGAAGGGATCTCTGCATTACTTCGCTGGGTCCCTCCATGCATACAACGAAGATCTTTCCAAATGGGTAATATACTAAATTATGACTATCGACGAAGCAAGAGCTAAAGCTCATCAGCAATATGACGATTGCATGTTCTGCCCGGGATGCTCGAAGCTCCTGACTGGGCTCCACATGGAGAGCAGGTGCTACACCAACTGGATCGAGAAGAAGGCACAACAAATCCTCAAAAACTCGAAGAAAGATGCCCGTAGAAGTTAAAGTATTGATCGGGGTAGCCTTGATCTTGGCTGGAGCAGCTGTATTCTATATAACATTCTTGGTTGCGGTCGATGAAGTCAGAAAGGACATAAAGCGCAAAAGACATGGCAGGAGGAAATGAGGAGCCCATCATCATTGGGCTGGCAATAGCAGTAATAATCGGAACAGGGATCGTCTGTTTCATAGACGCTCTCAAAAACAAACTCAAGTGATATGTGTGGAATAAGTATATCAAGAAGGATCAACACTGTCTACAAGATACAACATCGGGGGACTGAAACTGTTCAGATTGCTCAGGGGGGATGGTTTCTCGGTCATGTCCGTTTGCCCATTCAGACTGAGCCAGGGGATGACCTGGCTCAGCCCATAAAACTGGCAGGGGACAACGGATGGCTCCTTTACGTCGGGGAGATCTACAACTACCCTCAGAAGTATAACAGCGACGTCGAGTACCTCCGCGACCTGTTTGGATCCTCGTGTCTCGAAGACATTATCTATGAAGCCAATCACTGGGATGGCATGTGGGCAATATGCTGGTACCGGAAAGGTCAGATTATTGCCTTCACCGACCCTCTCGGAAAAAAGCAACTCTACTGCAACCAATTCGGGGAAATCTGCTCGGAGATAACCCCGTTGGTGTCGGACTTCCGAGACTTCGACCGGTACTATCAGTCGGAAGTGTTCAAATGGGGGTACAACTGGGATGACAGAACTCCATGGAACAACGTCAAGCGTATTATGCCGAATACTGTCTATTCCTTCGATGACATGAAGGTGAAGCCCACCATTATCCGGAGGGACTACTACAGATGGGGGATAGGGGAACGGAGTCATTTCGCAAAATCCGAGTTCGCCGAAGTCCTCCGGGGCTTGGTCGAGAGGTCCGTAAAACGCCGGGCAATGTACTCTAAAGTCCCGGTCGGAGCTTTGGTTTCTGGAGGACTGGATTCATCCATAGTTGCCTCTATTCTTCATCGAATGGGCCTGGGGGTTAATCTCTACATGGTGGAGAATAATGAATCAAAATTTGGCATGCTATTGTCCGAATTTTTAGGGGTTTCTGTCACCTCTCTTGGCCCTATCCCCGATGATGATTGCCTGGAGAGGTGTCTCCGCTACAACGAAACCCCCATCGACTTGGGCTCCATGATCCCCCAGTTCCGACTCATGGAGAAGGTCAAGGAGAAGGTCATTCTGACCGGGGATGGAGCTGACGAACTCTTCGGAGGCTATCGCCGAGTTGATGACTATGACCCCCAGCTCTCAGACGTGTTCCAAGAGCTTCCGTTCTACCACATGCCTCGGCTTGACCGGGCTTCCATGCGGAGCACAGTTGAACTCCGGTCACCATTCCTGGGGCATGACGTTGTCAGGTTCGCTCTTCGCTTGCCCCGGGAGGACAGAACTCACAAGCGCATTCTCAAAGATGCTTTCAGCGACGTCCTGCCTCAGGAGATTCTCGACCGACCCAAAGAGCCTCTCAAGTGTCGGAGCATCCGACAGGATCCGATGGCGTACCGCAAGAAGTGTCACGAAATATTCTACAACTTATGGCAATAGCTATTGGATATTACCGGGTATGGTTTAAAGAAGATGACTCCAATACGGAGGCTCAGTGGTTCAAAATGACGCTCCGGAATGGGTCCATTAGACCTTCCATACGCTCCATAAATCGGGAAGAGGCTTTGTGGTGGATCAAGTCCCGAAAGATGAAGGACGTTACGCCCGGCAATCCTGCGGGCAAGATATTCGAATCGGATGGTCAACCGTTCAAGAAGGCATTCCAGGAGCTGCCTCTTCACACTCGGTATAATTTCATAGAAGGAGCATCACTCTCATCAGGCACAACACACCGAGCTCGTCTCGAAAAATACTTTAAAAAATGAGAATCGTAAAAGTAAGAAACGTCAAGACCCCAACCAGAGGAACGGGTCTGTCCGCCGGGCTGGACTTCTACATCCCGGAAGACTTCGGAGTCAAACAGATCTGGCCGGGCGAAAGTATCAACATCCCGTCCGGTATTCGAGCTCGAATACCCCGGGGGTGTGCCCTCATCATGTTCAACAAGAGCGGTATTGCCACCAAGCACCAGCTCCAGGTCGGAGCCTGCGTGGTTGACGAAGACTACCAAGGAGAAATCCATCTGCACGTCATGAATGTCGGCAAGGAGATCGTCATCCTCAAGCCGGGGATGAAGCTGGTTCAAGGTTTGGTGATGCCGGTCTTATACGTCGGGGTGGAAGTTCTCGAGTCGGAGGACGAGCTTTTCCCGCAATCGACTGAGAGAGGACAGAGGGGCTTTGGGTCCACGGGGGAATAGGACCCCCGGCCCCAAAAGTTGATGGTTTTATTGTTTCTTTGTTTACAATTTTTCCATGGCCCCGGCCCCAAAAGTTGGTCAAACCATTGTTTCATTGTTTACAAATCAGGGGGACTCCCGGCCCCAAAAGTTGATAAAACCATTGTTCCATTGTTTATTGGCAAAAATCTCGACAGCCCCTCCCCTAAAATCCGGGGGACCCCTATTGTTTATTGTTTATCATTCCGGTGGAAAGAATCCCAAATCATTGATAATCAATCACTTAAATTAAAACAGCAGTAAACAATGAGAAACAATAATAAACAATCATTGTTTCTCGATAATCGATTGAATATCAATGAATTAGGCCCTTGTAAACAATGTAAACAATAATTTAGGAGGAAAACCTGAATAGGGAATATGAGGAAAATTATGACCAATTTAGGAAATGAAAAATCACAAAATAGAGTGCACAGAAACATTGTTTACATTGTTTCTCGGGAGGAGAATTGGGGGCTTAATCAATTGAATATCAATCACTTAGGTGAGAAACAATAAGGAATTTTATTGTTTACTACTGGTCAAATCTTGTTTATTATGGAAAAAACTGAGAAATTGGGGCTACCCCCAACTGGAAAACTTGGAGTGTTCCGGCGATGGCTTGGGATCTACTCAAAAGAGGAGCGGGAGGTCCTGGACTACGCCCGCAAATTGAAAAAGATCACCATGCGAATAGCACGGGGTCAGCTGTCCCTGCTATCCCGTCCGGAATGGATGCGGCACGAGGACTGGGTTGAGGTCCGCAAACTACAAACCAAAATAGAAAGGAGGCGTAGAAAATGATTGCAATTTATCTGTTGGCCATCATCGGTCTGTTCGCTGTTATCGGGGGAATTCGCCAATGGTGGATCAACCCCAAACGGAAGTTGAACAGATCCATCAAACAGATGGAGAGAGCTGAGAGACGGATTCAAAAATTCAAAAAGAAGTCGTAGGCGAGTAGAGTCAGTAGAACTGGTAGAGTCAGTAGAACTGGTGCCAAATTGGACCTTCTCTCGACCCACAAATACTGGACAGCACTCGCGCATACGAAACTAAAAATTTTCAAGAATGAAAGCAAAACACTTTAAGCAGCTCGGGAAGAACTGGGCTCTGTACTCGGAGGTCAATACCAAGTACTGTAATTGGACCCCGTCCATCGCCACGGTCCACGAAGGCATGATTTGGCCGAATGGCATTTCGGTCAAGTTTCTGTGGTTCGGCGTGACCCTCATTCGCGTAAGCGAATAAATAAAGATCCCCGGGGCCAAACGCTCCGGGGATTGTTGTGCAGAAATAAATTTTTAATTTGTATAAGGTTTGATTATATTTGAGGCATGGCACGAAGTACATATAAAATGAGTCCGCTCGCCTATATGGAGGAGGGACAGAAAAGGCGAGACGCCGGGGAATTTGTAAAGCCCACCGATGCGGAGGAGCTTTACTTTGCATTCATCGAGTATTGCAAATTCATGCAGGATAACTATTTCTCCCAGGCTCACAAGAATAAGAATGGCGAAGACTGTAGCGCCTACATTTCCCGCCCGATGACCATCGAATCATTTAGGCTGTTTGCTGGCATCAATCCTGTTGAGTACGAGGAGCTCACGGGAGACCCGGTAGCAGCTGCAATTGGTGGCACCATCGAGGACGCCATCAATTCCCAGCAAATTGAGGGAGCACTGGTTGGCAAGTACGCTGCCAGCCTCATCCAGGTGCTTCAAGGCCGAAAGACCAACGTCAATGTGACGGGAGGTATCACTCTCGAGCAGATAACAGGAATGGAGGTAAAATAATATGGGACGCCGGCTTCAATTTGATACCAAAGGCAACGAGAAGCAGAAGGAAGTGGCTCGGTTATGGCTTGATGACTCGGTCACTGACATTCTGTATGCTGGCACGAAAGGTGCTGGCAAATCGTACCTCGGGTGTTCCTTGATAGCCGGCGATGCCCTCACCTACCCGGGGACCTTTTATTTTATTGCGCGTAAGACGGCCGCTGACTTAGTCCGGTACACTATTCCCTCCCTCTACGAGGTATTTGCCCATTGGGGCATCACGGAGAACTACTACCACTTCAATGGTCAATACAACTTTTTCGAGTTGTACAACAAAAGCCGCATCTATCTCATCGATGCCAAGTACCACCCCAGCGATCCCATGTACGAGAGATTCGGGTCCATGCAGATGACTCGGGGGTGGATCGAAGAGGGTGGCGAGTTTATCCGCGAGGCGAAGACCAACCTCCAGGCTTCCATCGGTCGATGGAAGAACGACGTCTACAAGCTGGCTCCCAAACTTCTCATCACCTGCAACCCGTCCAACAATTTCCTCTACACGGACTACTACAAACCATGGAAGGAGAACAAGCTGCCTCCTTGGCGTCGGTTCGTCAAAGCTCTGCCCCAGGACAACAAGACTCTCCCAGACACGTATATCGAAGGGCTTCTCCGGAACCTGGCCCAGTCGCAGATCGAGCGATTGGTCTTTGGCAACTGGGAGTATGACGACGACCCGAATTGGCTGGTAGACTATGACGCAGTGTGCGACATGTTCAGCAATGAGTTCGTGCTCCCGACGGGCAATCGGTTCATTAGCACTGACCTTGCCGGGAAAGGCCGAGACAGTTGGGTGGTTGGAACCTGGGACGGCATGGTCTGCCGGATCCCCATCGCCAAAGGCTTCTCGGAAGGCAAGGAGATGGAGGAGAAGATCGCCAAATTGGCCACCGGTCTGAAAGTCCCCCGGTCCAGCATCGTCTCAGACGCTGACGGACTTGGGTTCTACTTGGAGAGCTATCTGAAAGGCATTCGGGAATTCCACGGAGGACAATCAGCCATTGACTCCAAGACGTACAACAACATCAAGTCGGAGTGCGCATTCAAGCTGGCAGAACTCATCAACAAACGTCAGATCCACATAATCTGCTCTCCCGAGGTCCAGGAGAAGATCAAGCAGGAGATGACGGTCCTCAAGTCCAAGAACACGAACTCCGCTGAGCAGAAGCGAGAGCTCATCTCTAAGGACATCATGAAGCAGCTCCTCGGCAGGTCACCAGACTTCCTGGACATGCTCATCATGCGAATGATATTCGAGATCAAGCCGAAGGCGACTGGCATGAAGTCCGCCAAAATAATAATCCCCACAAAACGATGATACTGGACATCATAACCCTCATCCGCAACATGGTCAAGATGGTCAATCCTCTGGCCGTCTTTGAGTGTGACCAGGCTCGAATGCTGAACGTCAAAGTGGATACGATGGAGAGGTTCGTGACAGACTCGGACGGCAATCGGGTGTCGTCTGACTTTGTCTATGTTGAGGAGCCCACCACTGGCTACTACGATACGCCATACAGGGGCCATCCCGCTCAGCGTACCATCATGCAAGTCTACTTCTGCAAGTTCGAACCGATGGCCAACGATGCCTACAAAGGAGATACGAAGTTCAGCAAGAACTCGCCCACCATCGGCCGTCTGAAGTTGAAGAATCAAATCGAGGAACAGATGGTCCGGCCTTTCCTCTACTTGCTCAAGAACTCCCAACTGGTCAAGCAATATCCTGACATCATGAACACCGTTCGGGTGTTGTACCCGTCTGCCAGGTTCGACGCCAACGAAGTAAGTGTCGGACTGGAGTTCACTTTCAAACAGGACTGGTGCTTGGATGCCTACAAGGACAAAATCTGGCGTCCCCTCCTTGAAGTGGTAAAGCCCGGATTTGACTTGTCGGGACGCACTTTGTTCTTCGACCGCCAGGACTTGCCCATGCCGGTCTATCCCCCGGAACTGAATCAGGTCATGTATACTGGAAATGGATTCCCGGCATTGGTATACACAATTGCAGATACATTTGGATATGTTGCAATACCATTTTATACTGAATCCGGGGGCATTGATTTTATTCCCGCATGGGACAAGGATGGATGGAAATTGTCGAGCTATACATATACTTCCCACTCTCCGGCTATTGTCACCAGAATGGATTTGGACGATATTCCCGAGTCCTATTGGAGCCTCAAACACTGTTACATAAAATGATACAGCGAATCGACATAAAAGGCGGTCAGATGACGTTCGGCCAACGCATAGAGCTTGGCCGGATCATCACTGACAAGGAACTGACCGACATAGACAAGATGAAAGAAGGCATGCAATGTCTTGGCGTCAAATGGAGCCTGAGGAACACCTCAGAGATTGTCGAGTATTGGTACGAGGTTCTTCTGGGGATTAAGTACTGGATCGAGCGAGAACAGACTGAGCTCAAGTACGAGCCCAGTGCCGAGGAGAAGGCGGCCGGCATTGCTCAATTCTCTTTGGTGGTTGGCGAGATGGCTACCATCACTGCACTGGCCAAGGACTACTCTAAGGACCCGGATGAGATTCTGGAGTGGAAATACGGAAAGGTATACAACCTCCTTTTCACCAACTTGCAGAGTCACCTCTTCCGGGAGCGACTGAACAAGGAACTGGAGCGTAAGGCTCAACAGAAAGCTAATGCTCGCAAACCCAGAAACAAATGGCGGTAGAGCTGGAACAGATATTGGCTGAGGGACTCACTCAGATGCGGGACGAGATCATCCGGGCATCACAGGACGCCGGGCAGGAAGCCTCCGGCAGAACCTATGCTCAGATAACGGTCCAGACGGGCCGGGAAGGCGAAACAGTTTGGGGGACAATCGAAGCCCCGAACTACTTCTACACTCTCATCAGGGGACGAGGTCCTGGAAAGATCCCCGCCAATTTGGGACAGATCATCATGGAGTGGGCAAAGCTCAAAGGCATCACCTTCTCGGACCCAAAGGACCTGGTCCGATTCGGAAATGCCACTGCATGGAAGATCAAGCGAGAAGGCTCGGAGCTTTATCGCAATCACATTTACGTTGACCTGGTCGACACTCCCGCTGATAACTTCGAGGAGTACTTGGCTCAGCACTTGGACAAGACAATGGAGGTCCTCATTGAAGAGGCATTCACTCCTGACAACAATATGGACCACGGATATATAATATAGCGCGATATGGCAATAATCAATCAACCGGCTGAAGACTCCCTGTTCTCAGCATATTCGCAAATACCAGTTGAGACCGACAACTCAACACCCGGGATTGAGATCGAGACTCAGAACTTCGATGAGGCCAACATGATCTCGTTGAACATTGTAGACAGTGAGGAGATCGAGGTAATTGACAACAGTGCCGACACAAACAATTATTTCTACAAGGCATTTCCGATCTTCCGCAAAATGGTAGCAGGGGAATGGTATGCTTTTCGTGTTGATCTTGGCATAGTAAATAAGGCAACAGTTATGAGTGTCTCTCTGTACCAGGGGACTGCTTCTGGAGTTATTATTGAAGGGACCGAAATGGCTACAACGAATTTGGCTATTGGATCCTCCATGTCATGGAGATTTCAAGTAAGGACAGATCTTGCTATAACCGGACCCACCACTGTACTGTTAGTCTATGCCGGGGCTAAAGGATCAACAGCTGGAGTGAAGATTACTCTCAACCGAATGCGTTTGGCATATGGTCAGAACTTCATTGGATATAAGCCAAGTTCAGTGATGGCAGCGAACGCATTATCTGAAAGCATCGACATCCACAGGGACTCTGGATTTGGGACGACGAAAAAATACGACCTCAGCTTCTTGGCTAAAGCCGGATTCCGGGACGATAGACTCAGAACATTCCCGTACCAGAACACAGTCATCGGCTTTGCCATTGACTACAGTCTCATATCGGCATATGCTTACAGGGGTATCGGGGAGGAAAACTTCAATGTACGATATGCCTCCCGGGGAGTTAGACCCCGGGGTCACAACGTCAACTTCTCCATGTCTAACATAGGACTGGCATTGACTGACCGGACTCCCGATAGCGACAGAAACCTGTACGTGAAGAAATACTACGGGTACCCGTATTTCGTCACACTATTCCCGAAAGGAACTTCGGGATTAACTCCTGCCACTCCGATTGACGTTCGTGTTAAAATTACGGGAGCTCGGAACGAAACTCAATTTGATATTTCCAGCCGACTCAACATCCCACTTGTGTACGAATTTGATGATGAGATTAGCGATGGAGCCGACTACGTAAAACTCAGACCTTCGCGGGGAGTATATCCCGGTGAAGCATGGAACATCATGTTTATAGATACAGAGGTACCTTGCAACCCATTCTACATTCGCTGGATAAACCAGAAAGGCGGATGGGACACTTACATGTTTGAGCAACACAAGAAGTATACGCAGGAGGTTGACCGGGGAGACCAATACGTATTAGCGAATTCACGAGACCCATATGCCGTACAGACGAGAGGCGAGTTAGCTCCGGAGTTTAAGAATATGGTCCAAGCCGGAGCAGAACAGCTTGATGAGAATGACTTTAATCTGCTCAAAGGAATTGCTCTCTCGCCTTTGGTTCAAGTTTACAACTATCAACTTGCGGTATGGCAACGGGTTCTCGTAAATGACACGGACCTAACCTGGGACACAAAAGCCCCGCGGAACACTGTTAGCTACGAGTTCCAGCTTATTGACGAACAAACTCAGTGGTAATATGAACTACGAACTACTCATGAAAGGCATTGACGGCGAGGTCTGGTCACTGGACCTCCCGCTGGATGCTCCTGCGATGAATTACCAGATCAACAATCTGGCGGAGCTGAAGGACAGGAATGCCTCGTACTCCCAGCGTATCAGTCTGCCCAGGACGACCCATAACGAGCAAGCATTCCAATTCGGTTTTGTAGTTGGCTCGGGGTCGTATGTGCCATACATGAAGTTCCCTTGCCAGCTATTCTATGAGGGAGCACTCATATCCCCGGCGGGAGCAGTGCTGAACATCGTAGACGTGTCTGACACGTCAATCGGGATCCAGATTCTCGGAGCAACCGTTGACTTGTTCGACACCCTCAACAACACTGACGCGAAGGATCCCGGAACTGGCATGTTCCTCCTCAAGTGGTACACGGACACAATGGGACAGGCCGAGCGATACCTCTCCGGCTCCGAGGAATCTAAAGTCCTGTATTTTTGGCTATATGCAACTCTACAAAAGAACCCGAACATCCCCCCGGTCTCCATGGAGGCAATCAGGCAAGTCCGGGAGTTGGACAAGTTCTATCCCCATCTCAACTGGTATGACCTCGTAACGTGGATCTTCGACCGAGCAGGCTACAGTCTCGAGACTGACGTGGATTCAGTTGACCGGAGTGAAATGTTTTTGCCTTGCACTTACCCCGTTTTGGCAGACAACCCCAATGCTCCGAAAGCATCCGGGACTGGCTGGATCCAGGATCCCCCGATTGGCACTATAGTAGGGGTGATATGGCAAGGATACCCCGGAGTAACTCTCAGTGACCCGGTCGCCGGGCGTCTATTGATGGGATCTGTAGCAGGAACATTTTCATGGATGACTTTGTGGGACACGACCATCACGTTCAGTTTCTCATGGTCCAATATTTCTGCCATCCGGAATGGTTCTGTGGCAGTCCAAGTTACCCATTACAAGAACGACGGGACCAGTGCTATAGTGTTGACCAGATCCTGGTCGTCCGGATCTTCCGGCAGCGCTTCGGTCGACATCCCGATGGAGGCAGGAGAGCACATCCTTGTGTCCGGATCTCTCACCACAGTCAATCCCTCTGCCAATCAGTATGACATGAGGTTCCCGGTCAGCATTACTGCTCCTCCCGTGCCGGAAACTTCGCCGGGGGATAAGCCCCAGCCCGGGCTAACCTATGACCTCCTGGCCTCGACTGGATTTAAGAGCTTGGGAGACATAGTCAAAGCTTTCTTCCAGCTGTTCGGGCTAACCATCGACGTGAATCCCGCCACCAAAGTAGCAAGAGCATACTCGGTTCAGGAGTTCTACAACAGACGAAGCTCGTCCGGGAAGAATTGGTCTGACAAGCTGATAAAAGGTAAGGACACAAAACTTACCTTCCAGTTATCCAGCTATGCCCAGTCCAACGAGATAAAGCTGGAGGACAACAAGGACAACAATGTTACTGACTCGTACAAGTTCAGCATCCCGGACGTCAACCTCCAGCCCACTAAACTCCTGTTCCAAATTGGGTTCTTGGCAGGACTCAACCAAACTCTCTATGACGAGGACAGTACGAGCAAGACCCACACACTTGCTAACTACCCGATCTGGACTATCAATAGAGGCCGGATGGAGAACGGGGAAATGACCGAGACGACTTGGGAGTACAATGCTCTCAGTAAGCCGATGGTCGTCCACATCAATAAGTCTGACTATATGTGGCCCCAGGTAAGTGTAGGCTACACTCTTACCCGAGTACGACTATACACGGCATATTTCAAAAATTTGAATTACTACGTTCCGAAGTACTACGACAAGCTCATCAACAATATACTCAAAAGACCGAAGATCCTACAGACCCAAATTCTTTTGGACTCGCTCGACATCCAAAGCCTGGACCTGTTCAACCCGATATGGCTGGAAGAGCATGGGTTCTGGTTCTACGTCTCAAAGATAAACAACTTCCAAGCTGGGAAGATAACCAAAGTGGACCTAATACGCATGTAATATGGCCGAAGAACAGAAAAGTACAATCTACAATGTCCGGGTAACAGCTGAGGATGCCCTCAAGACGTTAGCCGAATTGAAACTCCGGTCCCAGGAGCTGAGGGATCAACAGAAGGCTCTGGGCAAAGTGACCGAGGAGAATGCCCAAGAATACTACGCACTTGACAACCAGATCAAGGCAATCAACAGCGAGGCGAATAAGTACCAGAAGCAAATCCAGAATAACATTAAGCTCCAGAACCAACAGGAGACCAGTCTGAACAAGCTCAGAACTCAGTTGGCTTTGGACAATGCCGAGTTTGCAGAGTTGGGCAATTCGATGCAGGACGCAGCTCGTAAAGCCGAGCTCGGAAAGCGTATTGCAGAGACCACTGAGGAGCTCAAAGCTCAGGAGGAGGCACTCGGGGACTACCGCCGATCCGTTGGTAACTACGAGAAGGCAACGGATAACCTGAAACAGGAGCTCAACGACTTGACAGACACTCTGATCCGGATGGCTCAAGCCGGGGATACGAGTTCAGCATCCTTCAAGGAGATGGTCAAGCGAGCTGGTGAGCTCAAGGCGGCAGAGGACACGGTCAATACAGCCATCGACCAGACTGGACGAGGAATCGACACACTGGTCGCTGTCACGGATGCAACTTCGGCAATCACTTCCGTCTACGGTTTATGGACCACAGCCACTCAGGTACTGGGGAGCGAGAACGAGGAGCTCAATGCTACCATGACGAAGATGATAACCATCATCACGGCTCTCTCCTCCTTGTCTTCTCTCCAAGCAGCTCTCTCCAAGACCGAAGCCACGTATCGTGCTGCATCCAACTTGGTTCAGCTGGTTGGCATCAACCAGACTCTCGCCGAGACAAAAGCTATAGCTGCTAAGAATGCCGTTCAGGGAGCTGGCAATATACTCACCAAAGCAGCAGCAGCTGCCACATGGCTTTGGAACGCGGCTTTGGCTGCCAATCCCGTTGTATTGGTGGCAGCGGCAGTGGGCGGATTGGTAGCTGGAGTGGTTGCTCTTACGAACGCATTTAACAGTAATACGGAAGCTCAGGAGAGAGCAACTCGGGCAATGGAGGCATACAATCGAGCTGCCGAAGCCTCCACATACGTACTGGACCAGATCGAGACCAAGCGGAACACTCTGTCAAAAGCCGAGGAGATCCGGGGCAAACGAGAAATAGAGAACCTCAAAGCCAACCATGCCACGTCGGAACAGATCGCCAAAGCTCAGCTTAAGACAGCTAACAAGCTCCGCGAGATTGAGATGAGTGCAGCTCGTCAAAGACAGATGGCTGCAATGGATGAGTTCGACTCCTTGAAGAAGGTGATTGCAGCCAAGGAGGAGGAGCTCAACACGTGGTCAGGAAGCTTGAACAAATACAAGGAAGCCAAAAAGGAACTCGATGACTTGAAAGGTCGATACCAGGAACTGTTCCGGACAATCGAGAATGAAGGAGCCGCAGTTGCCAACTTGGCTCTTGAGACTGCAATAGCCAACCGGGAGGCTCAGCAGGCCATTGCCGATAAGGCTCTGGAGGTTGCTTTGAAGAACTCGGAAGCCATGCAGAAAATCCGGGAAGACGATCTCAGGTTTCAAACAACATTCCAGTCTACGAGCATCGCCATCCGGATGGAGTATGAAAGGAAACTCTACAAGGCAGCTCAGGATGGAGCCCGGGAGCGTCTCGCTCTTCAAAAAGCTCACGGCAAAATCACTAACAAGGAGTATCAGACGGCTCTGAATGCCATGGCTCGGTCCGACAAGCAGTTCTACGAGAACCAAGCCAAACAGCTTAATGATTACCTTGCTGGGGTGAGAGCCAACATATTGGCTGTAGCCTCCGGAGGCACAGTCGACATGCAGATTGCCCAGGTTACTCAGAAGTACCAGGACGCCATGAAGGAGCTGGCCAACATTCAGCCTCCTCAGTTCGTGAGAGGTATGAGCGAGGAGGAATACCAGAAAGAGTATGCCGCTTATGAGCAGTTCCTGGTCAACAGAGCCGAACTCGAGAAACAGATTCAGCAGAACCTCCAGGATGAAATCAAAAAGATCCGCGAGGACGCTACCAAACAGCAACTTGACCGGTTCAACCAAGTTCTCAACGAACAGTATGCCGAAGATCTCTCAAAGGCAGCGGACAACGAGAGAAAGAAGCTGGAGCTCGAGAATGAGATGCTCCAGAAACAAATCGAAGCCAGGAAAGCTGCCGGGGGGAAAACCTATGAGCAGGAGGCCCAGCTCCGAGCCAACAATCTTCGTCTCCAGCAAATGGACCTCGACAAGGAGCTCGCTCAAGCCGAGTTAAATCACAAGTCCAAGTATGAGATCCGAAAAAGGTATCTGGAGGCCGAGTTGGCAGCAGCTCAAGGAAACGAGGACGCCATTGCTCAGATCCAACTCGAGATGGCCGAGAACGAGGAAGCTCTGTGGGAGGAGAGGATCGAGAAGCTCCAGGAGTATGCAGAAATGGCCTCCGGCTTCGCCAATGCCTTCAACGATCTGGCAAATGCTCTCGGAGAGCGACGGGTTCAGGAAGTAGAGGAACAGTACAGCCGGGAGGAACAGGCTTTGGCAAATATGTACGCTAATGGCCAAATCACAGAAGCCCAGTACAACGAGAAGAAAATCAAGATGGAGAAACAGAAGGAGAAGGAACTGGCCAAAATCGAACGGGAGCAAGCTATCCGAGAGAGGGCAATGGGCTCCTTTGAGATTGGCATCAATACTGCCATCTCCATCATGGCATCCGCTAAAATGGGATTCCCTATGGCTATACCGTTCATTGCAGCAGCTGCGGCTTTGGGAGCAGTTCAGATGGCAGCTCTTTGGGCAGCTCCTCTGCCGAAAGCCGCAAGAGGTAAATACATTGAGGGACCCAGTCATGCCGCTGGAGGAGTGCACATTGAGGCGGAAGGAGGCGAAACCATCATTAATAAGAAGTCGAGCCGTATGTTCCTTCCTCTCCTGTCAGCCATAAACGAACTCGGTGGCGGAGTACCGTTCACTAAAGTTGGGTCGGACGGGGGATATGCTATCCGATCATTCGCTGAGGCGTCGGAGCCCATGAATCGGCTTGATATGGAGAGGGCAATTCAAAAAGCATTTGGCCAGGTGAGAGTGATTGCTACGATCGAAGACATCCGGAGGGAAGATGCTAACTACGTGCAGATTCAGGACCGGGCTAATTTTTAAATAGTCCAGCACAAATAGTATTTCAATATCTATTAGGAATAATTATATTTGTATCGAAATAATTTGGCACATGATATTCATCAACTTAAAAGGCGCAATTGACTCCGAGGAGAATCGGGTTATGATGGAGCTCTGGGGCGGTACCTCAGAGATCTGTTCCGTGGAGACCTTCCGCCGGGTACTTGATGAACACCCCGACGAACAGGAGGTGTGCATCAACATCGACTGTGACGGTGGCTCTGTTGAGGAGGGCTTCAAGATTTACGACCTCCTTCGCATGAGCGGGAGGACGATATATACAAATATTGTCGGGGGATGCCACTCGATGGCAGTGTGCATCCTGTTGGCAGCTCCGGCAGAGAACCGGTCGGCAAACAGGAATTGCCGGGCACTCATCCACCGGGTATACATGCCTGTAGGGGATTGGCTCACTTCAGACGACGCTCGCAGCATTGCCGAGGAGTTGGCATTGGAGGAGGAGGCTATTCTCGACGTGTACGTCGAGAGGACAGGTCAAGACCGGGAACGGCTCCGCAATGTCATGCATGAGGAGCGAATCCATGATGCCAAATCCCTTCTTGACTTGGGATTCATTTCCAAAATCAATTCATACAACACAAACCAAATTTTTAATGCTATGGCAAAAAACGAAAAAAGCGCTTATGAGAAGTTCATGAGCAAGGTCAAGGCATTCCGGAATGGCAAGAAAGGCGCTCCCGCCAATTTTGACTATCTGGATGCTGAGGGTCAGGTCGTTCTCCAGACCGTAGGGGAAGAGGACAATCTGGCCGAAGGTGTAGAGGCAACTCTCGCCAACGGCGAGACGTCGGGCACTGTCGTTCTGGAAGACGGTCGGGTGGTTACTGTCGAGGACAACATCGTCACCAGCATCGAGATGGAAGAGACCGAGTCTCTCGAGGACCGCGTTGCAGCGCTTGAGGCGATGCTCGACGAGGCAACGAACCTCATCAAGGAGCAGGAGAATGAACTCCGCAACCTCCGCGGTAGCAACTACCGCCCGAAGAATCGCAAGACGGTTCTGCCCGGAGGCAAGAAGCCCGAACCCTCGGCAGCTGACCTCAAGAACGAAGCTCGCGAAAAGCTCCAGAAGGTCAACGCTGCCAAAAAGATCCTCAAGTAGTCAAACTCAAAAACTTTAAGAACTATGGCAGTTAAAAACGGCGGATTCCTCGACATGGACAAGTTCACTTTTTGTGGACGGGTCATTCAGGCAATCTCGGAGATGATTATGGAGGACACCATTCAGGGTCCTGACATCAACTCCATTCACACAGTTTTCCCCGACATCGTCACTAACACCGAGGTGGGTTACATCGGGGAGGGTGGCATGGTCGGCGTGGTCAACACCGGGTGTAACCCGACTCCTCAGCCGTGGAACATCAACACCCGCAAGCTGAAATGGGAACCCGGCACCTGGGAGATCCTCCTGTCCCAGTGTTACACTGACCTTCAGCAGTCGGCAACTATCTACTCTCTCCGCACCGGCGTCGACATTCCGGACTTCACGGACACGGACTACATGAACATCGTCATCGAGGTTCTTGAGCGCTCCATCATGGACTTCTGGTACCGCCTGTTCTGGTTCAACGACAAGGACGCCAAGAATGTTACCAATAGTGGTATCATTACGGACGGTCTTGACCTGAAATTCTTCACCATCATCAACGGTTTCTGGAAACAGATTACCACGCAGGTTAAAGCCAATCCGTCCCAGCGCGGAGCAACAATTACGGAAAATGCCGGGGCATCTTACGCAGCTCAGAAGCTTACTCCGGACAAGGCCAAGGAGTACATCCAGTCGGTCGTGTTCAGTGCCCCGCTTCTGCTCCGTCAGCAGTCTGACAAATTCATCCTCGTTACCCAGTCGGTCTACGATGCCTATCAGCAGTCTCTTATGGACGCTTGCTGCCTTGAATCGGCTCGCTTGGCTCTGCTGAATGGCATGGAGGCTCTCAGCTTCAACGGCATCCCGGTCATCGCAATGCCCATCTGGGACAAGATCATCGCTACGTCGGAAGACACTGACACGAAGCTCAACAATCCCCATCGAATTCTCTTCACCTCGAAGAGCGTGCTCGGCATAGGTGTTGATGCAATCGACAGCTTCGAGAAGATGCGGATCTGGTACGAGTACAAAGACCGCGTAGTCTACGTAGAACTCATGGGTCGGGCGGATGCCAAGCTCACTAACCCGGATCTGTTCTCGGTAGGTATCTAATCCTCAAAAATCTAAGAAAATGGCAGGACTTGATTGTTCTAAAATCAAAACAGGATTCATCAACCAGGTGTGTGGTAAGCCGGCAATCGCCGGCACCACCGCCAGGGTGATTCTCCTCAGCTACTCGGACGTCGACAAATCGAAGTCTGTTGTAACTGACAACGTTATCTCTTCGCTCATCCTCAAGGCCGGTGCCACTGGTTACGAAGTCGACTCGCTGCCCAACGCAACAGTTGGCTCGGACACCATCAATGCTGGCACGTATCTCAAGACCCACCAGCACAACGTGGTCGTCCGAATCTTCAAGAAGTCGGAAGCAGCCAAGAAGTTCGTAAACGGCCTGACCAATGCCCGCGTCATCGCTATCGTCGAGAACAACGACACCGGAGACAACGGGGACACCAAGTACGAGGTGTATGGCTGGGACTCGGGTCTGGAGCTCACCGAAATCACTGTCACTACCGAAATGACCGACGGCGTCGCATACCAGGTAACTCTGGCCAACGGCACCATCGCTCAGGAAGGTTCGCTCCCGATGAGCCTCTTCAACACGGATGAGAAGACCACAGACCTCATGGTTGACGGTCTCCTGGCTGGCGGAACGGAGTGTATTGTACCGGCTATCCTGCGGTTTTACCCGTCGGAAGGCCAGTCTAAAATTGGTAACGACGTGCCACTCACTCTGCAGAGGTCCTCGTGTACCAGCGTCTCCGGAACGGTTACCATGCCTCCTGCGCCAACTTCCACCAAGCCGGCAGAGGCATTCCCGGGGTCTGGTCTTCCGGCAAATTACGTGTTCCTGAACGCCGTTGGCCAAGCAGCTGCAAATCCTCCCGTTCTTCAGTACACTAAGGGCTTGGCTGGAACTGCAACAACTTGGGGAGCAAGTATCGCTGACACAGACATCCGTAAGGACTATGTCAACGGGGAATACGTAATCATTCTCACCACATACGCCGGAGCACCTAAATAGTAACGGCTATGGCTGACATGCTCGAAAGACTGAGAGCTTACCAATCCAAGTATGGGTCCCTGAGAGGCGAAGCCTATCGGGCCCATACATTGGAATTGGAAAAGAACCCCGCTCTCCATCGAGAAGTAGATGAACTTTCTCGATACTTTTTGAATAAGTCAGTTTCCCGATGCGGCTTCTGCCTGATCGAAGCCGACTTAGCATTAAGACGAATAACAGAACAACAAATGAAAAACGTAGCACACCCCGATTACGAACTCCGAGCAGGTACTCTGCTCCACGACCCGATCAACAAAGAGTTCAGCAAGATCCTCACCCCGAGGAACATCACGGAGGATCTCTGCCTGTACCACATCGCATTCAACAAGGATGCTCTTTCGTACTTCACCCGGGTCCCCGAAGATCTGAACGACCGGCTGGAGAAGTTCATGGCACGTTACGGCAAGGAAATGCCGGACAAGGACGTGGAAATCAAGAAGCGTCAGGCTCAGGTTCTGAGCAAGCAGATCGATTCCGTCAAAGCCGAACTCGAAGAGCTGAACAAGAAACAGATCGAGCTGAACGCCAAGCTCGGTGAGTACTCCAAAGCCATGGAGGCAATCCATGCCATTCTCGACTCGGCATCCG
>UMLM01002462.1_pt1 | contig 20116 bp, 15 predicted proteins | sample 1966571 | NCBI WGS metagenome assembly UMLM01 (sample SAMEA4836203, study PRJEB28245) | human gut metagenome | biome: gut microbiome; material: fecal sample | place: Denmark | collected 2008 | reverse complement strand
AACAGCACGATGAAGGGGGACAGCAGGCTCTGGAACTGTGCCACCATGACCAGATATACAAAGGGCAGGGCCAGAGCCATCCACTGCACCATTTCGTTCACCATGTAGTCGGTGCCCTCGGTCTCGCCGCCCAGCGTGGTGCTGCAGCCCTCCGGCATCTCACCGCTGGCTGCGTACTCATCCAGCTTCTTCTGCAGCACGCGGGACTGCACCATGGTGTTGTAGCCCTTCAGCGTATCCGCCGTAACGGTGACAAACTCGGTCTGGTTCTCGCTGGTAATGGCATCCGGTGCGGTGCCGGTGGTCCAGCTGGCGATGTCGTTCAGGGTGCAGGTACCATTGGTCACTGTGCCGTCTGCCGACATTTCGGTGGTCTCAAAGGTAAGCTCCATCATGTTTTCCTTGGTGACGGGGTCCAGATTGTCCGTGATCTGGACATCCATGGTGGTGCCGTTCACCGTGACGGGGGTCTGGGCCGTAGCGGTGGTGGTGAGCTTTGCCGCGATCTGCTGATACACCTGCGCAACGGTCAGGCCGTAGGCGCGCACCTTGTCGCGGTCCACCTTCAGGATGATGGTGGCATCGCCGCTGCCAAGGCCGTTGTCCGCATTGGCAAAGCCCTCGGTATCGTTGACGATCTCCATTACCTTCTCGGAAACGGTGGTCAGCGTTTCCGGATCCTTGCCGTAGACCTTGACCGACAGGCCGGTGGCCAGCTGGCTGGTCAGATCATCGGTCATGCCGTACAGCTTGACCTCAGCGGTGCAATTCTCGATCTGGGACACTGCATCCTCCATGGCCTGCCGGGTCTTTTCCACCTCACGGGAGGAAAGGCTCTTGCTCATCATAACATTGATCTTGTATCTGCCGTAGGCATTGGCGGAGTTCAGGATATCGGTAATGGCGGTGGGCAGGCCCAGCTGGCTGATATCCAGACCGGCCATGCTGGTGTCGAGGGTGATGCCCACCTCTTCCACGTTTTCTACATTCAGGGCCGCCTCTGCCACCTGACCCGCAATGGCATAGGATTCCTCCTTGGTCAGGCCGTCGGCGGTGGACAGGGTGATCTGCGCCTCGTTGCTGGTAATGCTGGGCAGCAGCTCCACGCCCATGTTCAGCACCTGCCAGCCGCTGAACACCAGCAGCACCACCGCCGCGATCAGGGGCAGGGCACGGTGCTGCAGGCACCATTCCAGACTATGGGCATACTTTTCCTGCACCTTTTCAAACCAGGCAAGGCGCTTGGGTTCAGCTTTTTTCAGCACAGTAGAGGATGCCGCCGGGACCACCGTGAGCGCCACGATAAGGGAGGCCATCAGGCAGTAACCGATGCACAGGGACATGGGCATCATCAGACTGCGCACAATGCTGGCCGAGAACACCACCGGCAGGAACACGCACACCGAGGTAAGGGTGGAGGCCACCACCGACATGCCCACCTGTTTTGTGCCCTGCACGGCAGCGCGGGCCGCAGGCACGCCGCGGCTGCGCAGACGGTAGACGTTCTCAATGACGACCACCGAGTTATCCACCAGCATACCAATGCCGAGGGAAAGGCCGGCCAGGGTCATCACGTTCAGGTCCAGCCCGGTAAAGTACATGAGCACCACCGCGAACAGAACGGACAGCGGGATGCTGATGCCGACCACCAGGGTGGGCTTGATATCCTTCAGGAAGATGGCCAGCACGATGATGGCCAGTGCAGCGCCCACCACCATGCTGGTGAGGATGCTGTTGATGACGATGGTGATGTAGTTGCCCTGATTGGACAGCACCACCATGTGCAGGCCGTCGTATTGTTTTTCCAGCTCTTTAAATGCGGTCAGGCAGTTGTCGGAGACCTCGCCTGCACTGGAAGTCGCATTCTTATAGATTTTGAGGATGGATGCCTTTTCGCCGTTCAGGCGGGTGTAGCTGTCGGCGGAGTTATCAATGACCTCCACATCCGCCACATCCGAAAGGCGCACGTCGCCGTAGCCCTCCACATGCAGCAGCAGGGCACCGCTGATATCCTTCACACTGTCGTACTCTTCGCCGACTTTCAGCAGCCAGGACTCGCCGTCCTTATCCTGCACGTAACCGGCCGGCATGGAGAAGTTCTGGGCATAGATGAGCTGCGCCAGCGTTTCAATGTCCAGCTGCTTTGTCACATCGGCCTGTGCCAGAGCGTTGGTCTTGGCCGTCTCGTACTCTGCCTTGGCAGCCTCCAGCTGCTTTTCGTACTCGTTCAGCATTTCACGCGCTTCGGTGAACTGCATATAGGCGTTGAGCTGCTGCTGGGAGAAGCTGCCCAGTGCGCCGGAGAACTCGGTCATCAGCTGGGGCACATTGTCCATGGCCTTGATGGTGCTTTCCAGCGTGTTATAGATCACATTCAGGCTTTCCTGCAACTGCATCTCATTGGCAAGATCCTCTGCGGTGCTGCCTTCGGAGCCGGTCTCGGTGTTCACGCGCTCCTGCAGTTTCTGCAGGGCGGTAGTGAGCTTATCGGTAATGGTGCGCAGCTCAGCCACAATATCGATCAGAGAGTCGATATCCCGCATACCGGTCTCGTTGAACTTGTCCATGACCTTCTGCAGACCGTCGCGCACCTCGATCAGGGCCTGCTGGATCTCAGGCTCCTTGACCACAGCGATCAGGCTGTTCACACTTTCCAGAAGAGCCTGCGCCTGCGCACGCACCGTTTCCACTGCGGCGCCCACCTCGGTGCTCATCTGGCTCATGACCGAGTTGGACACCGTACTGCCAAAGTTTTTCAGCTGCTTTTCGTATTCCCTGCGTCCGGCGGTGATCTGTGCCTCGGCGCTTTCCAGCTGGGAGCGGGCTGCAGCCAGCTGGGTATCGATCAGTTCCAGCAGCTTTGCGTTGATCTCGTCGATCTTATCCTGATTGAGCTGCACCTGCACCAGCTTTTCCACCAGACCGCTGGACGAAACGCTGGACACACCGCCCTTGCGCTGCACTTCCGGCACAAGGGTGTTCTGGATAAACTCAGAAAGCTCGTACTGGTCGGCACCTTCGCGGCTGACAGCCACCGTCATGAAAGCGTTCATGTTCAGGCTGTACTCAATGATGGAGGGGGTCAGGCAGGTGCTGGGCAGGTCGCTTTTGGCCTGATCCAGCTTGTTGGACACCTTGACCAGCGCGCTGTTCATATCCGTATCCTCGGTAAACTCCATCAGCAGCAGGCTGTAGTTTTCTGCCGATGTTGCGGTGATCTTGGACACGCCCGGCACTGTGAGCGAGTTCTGCAGCACATCCGAGACCTCGCTCTCCACGCGCTCCGGGCTTGCACCAGGATACACGGTGACCACCATCAGATACGGTGTGTTCACGTTGGGCAGCAGGTTCGTATCCATCTTTGTGACCGCCACAAAGCCCAGGATCAGGATCATGACCACTGCAACCAGCACCGTAAACGGCTTTTTGACACTGAATTTTTCCATTTTCTCCTACCGTTTCTCTGCCTTGCCGCAAAGCAGGACAGCTGCTTTCCCTGCGGGAAAGGCAACACTTCAACATTTTTATTATACACGCAAGCCCCCGCCTTGCAAGAGCGGGGTGGGATTCTTTTGCGATTCTTTGGATACTTTCGCAAGATTTTAACATTTGCCGTTCCGTTTTTCCATTTTCCGGCTGCGGGTGCGACCAAATTCGGTCAGTCTTCCTTTATGGATACGCGGCAGCAGGGCAGATTGTTGCACCTTTTTAAAATTTTTCTGCCAAAGCGCCAGAGCCGCTTTTTGTTTTTTGCGTGGAAATGTGCATTTGAATATGTTATACTAGAGTACAGAATGGATCAGCAGGCTCTTTTTCGGGCCTTATCCTATAGATTCGACCAATAAAAACGAGGAACACTATGAAAAAAGTCATCTCCGTCCGTTTCAAAGAGAACGGCAAAAGCTATTATTTTGATCCCGCCGGGGCCGACATCAAAACCGGCGAATACGTGATCGTGGAGACCGCCCGCGGCATTGAGTGCGGCGAGGTGGTGCAGGGCGTGAGGGAGATCGCCGATGCGGCAGTGCCCAAGGCCCTCAAGCCCATTACCCGCATGGCCGACAGCGTGGATATCCGCCGGATGCGCCAGAACCGTGAGGACGAAAAGCGCGCCTACCGCACCTGTCAGGAGTGCATTTCCCGCCATGGCCTGGAAATGAAGCTTGTGGAGGCCGAGTATACCCTAGACCGCTCCAAGATCATGTTCTACTTTACCGCCGATGGCCGCGTGGACTTCCGCGAGCTGGTCAAGGATCTGGCCGGTATCTTCCACACCCGCATCGAGCTGCGCCAGATCGGCGTGCGGGACGAGAGCAAGATGATCGGCGGCCTTGGCATCTGCGGCCAGCCCTTCTGCTGCAGCCGCTTTTTAAAGGACTTCCAGCCCGTCTCCATCAAGATGGCAAAAGAGCAGGGCCTTTCGCTGAACCCCACCAAGATCAGCGGTGCCTGCGGCCGGCTGATGTGCTGCCTTGCCTACGAGGAAAGCGCCTACGAGTACCTGAACAGCATCATGCCCATGGTGGGCAGCACCGTGCGCACGCCGGACGGTCTTGGCACCGTGCTGGAGGTGAACCCGGTTTCCGGCTACCTGCGGGTGCGCTGCGGCACCGAGAGCCTTTCGCCCCGTTACTATAAGGTGGGTGTGTGCGAATATATCAGCGGCGGCAAGCGTGCGCCCCGCCGCCCGGACCCGGACGACGATTACTCCGGCGTGCGCAACCCGGCCCCGGTGGTGGCTTCCTCCGACGATGGCGAAAAGCGCTGCGCGGGCGGCGGCTGCGCCCGGAAGCGCGCTGCCGAAAAGGAGTGAGGGACGCGCCGGAGGTTCTGAGGAGTTAGTCTGCTAAAACTAACTGTTCTTCGTGATTTTTGCCAAAAAACTCCTGCAAATTTGGCCATAAGTTAGCCTGTGCTTTTGTGCAACCCAACAAAAAACAGACTTTTGTGTTTTTCGGGTCACGGTTAGTCTTGCCTTTTCTCACCTGCTTTGTTAAAATGCAGGCAAGGATATGATTTCCGGAGAGACATGCACAGCCGTGCCATACATGACTCTTCATACAATACTTCGGGCACGGAGATAAAAAGGAGAGTTTATTATGGCACACAAGGTTTCTGACGCATGTGTTGGCTGCGGCGCTTGCGAGGGCGCTTGCCCGGTTGGCGCTATCACCGTTGATGGTGTTGCTTCTGTGAACGCAGACGCTTGCATCGACTGCGGCGCTTGCGAGGGTGCTTGCCCCACCGGTGCTATCACTGCTGAATAATTTTAGCAGCTGCACAAAAAACGCATCAAAAGCAGCAGGCCTGTCCAAAGCAGGTCTGCTGCTTTTTTGTTTTGCAGTAATTCGCACAAATTCCCCGAGCAATTCCACGCATTTTTTTGAGAGGGTACGGCACACTTATCTATGGAACATTCTACCGAAGTCTTGTATAATAGAACTATGGTTTATTGCTCGCCGGAGCATCGTTTTGGCTCCGACGCGCTGCTGCTGGCCCGTTTCTGTGAGCCAAAGCGCGCCCAGAAGGCCGCAGACCTGTGCTCCGGCTGCGGCATCGTGGCGCTGGAATGGCACGACCGCGGCCACCGCGGCCCCTGCATAGGGCTGGAGCTGCAGCCCGAGGGCAGCGCTCTGCTTTCCGCTGCGGTGCAGGAGCAGGACATCGGGCACATTGAGCCTGTCTGTGCCGACCTGCGCGCTTTCCGGCAGGGCGAGGGCAGTTTTGACGTGTGTGCGTGCAATCCGCCCTATTTCACGGATGGGCCCCAAAGCCAAAACGCAGCCCACGCCCTTGCCCGGCACGAGAACACCTGCACACTGGACGATGTGTGCCAGTGTGCGTTCCGCCTTTTGAAGGACGGCGGGCGCTTTGCGCTGTGCCACCGGCCGGAACGACTGGCGGAGGTGCTGGCGGTGCTGCGGGCTTCCCGGCTGGAGCCGAAGCGGCTGGCCTTTGTAAAGAACAAGGCGGACGGCGCGCCATGGCTCTTCCTTGTGGAAGCGCAGAAGAACCGCAAGACCGGCCTGCGGGTGGAGCCGGATGTGTTGATCAGCGCCGGTGCGGCGTTATATGGGAGGTAAACTATGGCAGGAACTCTTTATATCGTGGCAACGCCCATCGGCAATCTGGACGATATGCCGCCGCGCGTAGCGGCTACCTTTGGCGCGGCAGACTTTATTGCCGCCGAGGACACCCGTGTGACCATGAAGTTGCTGAACTTTCTGGGCCTGAAAAAGCCCATGGTCAGCTACTATGAGCACGCCCTGCAGAAGGGTGAGGGCATCCTGCGCCGCATTGAAGCAGGCGAGAGCTGTGCCCTGTGCAGTGATGCGGGCATGCCCTGCGTCTCCGACCCGGGCGAGGTGATCGTGCGGGACGCACTGGCCCGGGGCATCAAGGTAGTGCCGGTGCCGGCGGCTTCCGCCTGCGTCACAGCGCTGGCCGTGTCCGGGCAGGACACCTCCCGCTGGGTGTTCGAGGGCTTTCTGCCCGTGAACCGCAAGCAGAAAAAAGAGCGGCTGGCTGAGCTTTTGCAGGAAAAGCGCACCACCATCTTTTACGAAGCGCCCCACAAGCTGCGCACCACGCTGGACGATCTGGCCAATGCCTTTGGCGCAGACCGCAGCATCACCCTGTGCCGGGAGCTGACCAAGCTGCACGAGGATATCTGGAAGACTACCCTCGGCGAGGCGGTGGAGCACTACAAGACCAACGAGCCGCGCGGCGAGTATGTGCTGGTGATGGCCGGTGCGCCGGAGACCGCCGACCCGGAGCAGGAGCTGACGCTGGAGCAGGCAGCGCAGCGGGCACTGGAGCTGACCGGGCAGGGCTTTGGCCCCACCGCCGCAGCCAAGGCGGCGGCACAGGGCACACCTTATTCTAAAAGCGAAGTGTACAAGCAGCTGCTGGTATTGCAACAGGGCCAGCAGGCTGGTGAATGACAGCATCTCAGGTAAATGGTAATAGAGGAGGACCCCTTTTGTGACAAAGCTTCTGGTTTTGAGCGACAGCCACGGCGGACGTGCCGCCATTGAGCGCGTGCTGATGAAAGAGAGCAAAAGCATCGATGCCCTGATCTTTCTGGGCGACGGCCTGCGGGATCTGGAACTGGCTCTGACGCTGTGCCCCAAGCTGCGGGCCTACTCGGTGGCGGGCAACTGCGATTACGGTGCACTGGAACCCACCGATGGCCTTGCCGCCTTTGACGGCGTGGTGATCTTTTACACTCACGGTCATATGTACGGTGTGAAATACGATCTGGATACGCTGGCAGATGCCGCATCTGCCCGGGGTGCCGAGGTGGCGCTGTTCGGTCACACCCACATCCCCCATGCAGAGACCCGCAGCAAGGTGTTTTTGTTCAACCCCGGCTCCTGCGGCCGGTGTTACACCGGGCCGGACACCTACGGCATCCTGACGCTGGACGAAGGCAAAGTGACCGCCTATGAACATAAAGAGGTACCCAAACAATGAGCATCAATGAGGTGCGCTATCTGCCGGAATGCGGCAGCACCAACGCTTACGTGAAGGAGCATTTTGAAGAGTTTGGCCCGGTGGGTGCGGTGTATACCGAGAACCAGACCGCAGGCCGGGGCCGTCTGGGCCGCAGCTGGGTGAACGCCGAGGGCAAGGCCCTGTATTATACGGTAGCCATCCGGGAACCGCTGGCCCAGCCTGCCACCCTGCCGCTGCTGGCAAGCCTTGCCGTGCGCACCCAGCTCAAGCTGCGCTACGGCGTGGACTGCCAGATCAAGTGGCCCAACGACCTTCTGCTCAACGGCAAAAAGATCGTGGGCATCCTGTGCGAGGGCGTGAGCTACGGCTACCAGCAGCAGGGCCGGGGCATTTTGTGCGGCATCGGCATCAATCTGGCCCAGCCGCAGAGCTACTTTGATGCCGCCGGTCTGCCCAACGGCACCTCGCTGGCGCTGCAGGGCGCAAAGGTGGATCTTTCCACCGACCCCGCATGGCTGGCCGAGGGCCTGACTGACTTTGGCTTTGACCGCAACATGTATGTGTTTGCCCGCGATGGCTTTGCCCCCTTCCGGGAGGAATACAAAGCCGCCTGCGTCAATCTGGGCCGCCGGGTTACCTTCGACCTGCCGGACGGCGGGCAGGGTGCAGGCGAAGCCGTCGATGTGGACGAAGAGGGCCGTCTGGTGGTGCGCACCGACAGCGGCGAAGTGCACGTTTTTACCGGCGAAGTATCGGTGCACGGCATCTATGGGGCCGTGTAAAAGCACTCTTTATAATATATGAGCGTCCCGGGAATTTTCCTCGGCTGGTTCAGTCGAGGAAAGACCCGGGGCTTTTTTCAGCTTTGTCCAAGGCCCGCCGAAAGCAGGGAAAAGGAAAGCTTTTCCATCCTTCCTCTGGACAGGCGCGCACGCTGTTAAAAGGCATTCTTTTCCGCAAAGCTGTTCTCCATATGCGTACAGTTTTTGGATCATATGGAATTTTTTCGCACGCTTTTGCCCAAATTTCCCGCAAAATGCTTGAATAAACGAATTTTTTGTAAATTTCTTGTGTACATTTCCAGTTGCCAATTCAGTCATACTTTAGTATAATAGAGTATGTGCCAGCGCGTCCTTTTGGATGGGATGCGCGTGTTTAGGAAATCGGAAAACGGACAGCACAAGCGCCCTGCCCCCAAAAGCAAGGCGCTTGTGCTGTCGCAAGGAGTGCAAGCATGAAAGATCAAGAATCCTTCAAGCCGTATATTCCTGCGGAAAAGATCACCGCAGAAATGACGGCGACCTCTGTGATCATGGGCATCATCCTGTCTGTGGTCTTCGGCGCTGCAAATGCCTATCTGGGCCTGCGCGTCGGCATGACTGTTTCTGCCTCCATCCCGGCAGCAGTCATTTCTATGGGCGTGATCCGCGTCCTGCTCAAGAAGAACTCCATTCTGGAGAGCAACATGGTGCAGACCATTGGTTCCGCAGGCGAGAGCCTGGCCGCCGGTGCCATCTTCACCATGCCCGCACTGTTCCTGTGGGCAAAAGAGGGCCTGTGCGACAAGCCCAGCATCCTGGAGATCACCCTGATCGCCCTGTGCGGCGGCATTCTGGGCGTTCTGTTCATGGTGCCCCTGCGCAACGCCCTGATCGTCAAGGAACACGCCACCCTGCTGTACCCGGAAGGCACCGCCTGTGCAGACGTTCTGCTGGCCGGTGAAGAGGGCGGTGCAAACGCCTCCACCGTGTTCTCCGGCATGGGTCTGGCAGCCATCTTCAAGTTCATCGTCGATGGCCTGAAGATGATCCCCGCCGACATTGCCGTGGCCTTCAGCTCCTTCAAGGGTGCTCTGGGCATGGAAGTGTACCCCGCTCTGCTGGGCGTGGGCTACATCGTCGGCCCCAAGACCGCTTCCTACATGTTCACCGGTTCTCTGGTGGGCTGGATGGTCATTATCCCGCTGATCTGCCTGTTCGGCGCAAACATCTCCCTGTACCCGGCAGCAGCCGGCACCACCATTGCTGATCTGTATGCAGCAGGCGGTGCAGACGCTATCTGGTCCAACTACGTCAAGTATATCGGCGCAGGTGCCATTGCTACCGGCGGGATCATCTCGCTGATCAAGAGCCTGCCTCTGATCGCATCCACCTTCCGTGATGCCATGAAGAGCATGAAGGGCGGCAGTGCTTCCGGCACCTCCCGTACCGAGAAGGACCTGCCCATGCCCTTTATTCTGGGCGGCATCCTGCTCATCATCCTCATCATCTGGCTGGCTCCGGCCATCCCCGTCAGCCCGCTGGGTGCTCTGCTGATCGTCATCTTCGGCTTCTTCTTCTCCACCGTCTCTGCACGTATGGTCGGCATGATCGGCAGTTCCAACAACCCGGTCTCCGGCATGACCATTGCCACCCTGCTGATCGCTACCATGATCCTGAAGGCCACCGGCAACGTTGGCATCGAGGGCATGATCGGCTCCATGGCCATCGCCTCTGTCATCTGCATCTGCGCTGCCATTGCTGCGGATACCTCTCAGGACCTGAAGACCGGCTACCTGCTGGGTGCGACCCCGGTCAAGCAGCAGATCGGTGAGCTGATCGGCGTTATTGCCGCCGGTCTGGCCATCGGTGGTGTGCTGTACCTGCTGGACAGCGCATGGGGCTACGGCGGTGCCGAGGTCCCCGCACCGCAGGCTACCCTGATGAAGATGATCGTCGAGGGCATCATGGGCGGCAACCTGCCCTGGAACCTGGTGTTCACCGGTGTGTTCCTTGCCATTGCTCTGGAGGTCCTGCGCATCCCCGTGATGCCGTTCGCCATCGGCCTGTATCTGCCCATCTACCTGAACACCTCCATCATGATCGGCGGTGTTGTGCGCTGGTTCATGGACAGCCGCAAGAATGTTGACGCGAAGCTCAAGGAAGAGCAGACCACCCGCGGCACCCTGTTCTGTGCCGGTATGATCGCAGGCGAGGGCCTTGTGGGCATCCTGCTGGCTGTGTTTGCCGTGTTCGGCATCAGCACTGCCCTGAGCATTGATCTGGGCAACATTGGCGGCGTGGTCCTGATGATCGTGATGATCGCATGCCTGCTGGCCTTCTCCATGAAGAAAAAGAAGAACTGATGAGTAAGAAAAAGCAGTCCATCAACTATCTGGACCTCATTCCGCAGCGGGCGGAAACCCTGCGCTGGCACACAGACGAAGCCACCGGCCTTATCACCCTTGAGGTGGAGAACACCGGTGTGTTCAACACGATCGCGCAAAAAGTGTTTCATAAACCGCGCACCACACAGGTGCATCTGGACGAGACCGGCAGCTATCTCTGGCCGCTGATCGACGGCCAGAAGACCGTTGCAGACCTTGCTGAATGCATGAAGCAGCAGTTTGGCGAAAAGGCCGAACCGCTGTACCCGCGCATCATCAAGTACTTCCAGATCGTGGAATCTTACCACTTTATCAAGTTCCTCAACCAATAAGCACAAAAGAAGCGGCGCTCAGAGCCTGTTGCAAGGCACTGAGCGCCGCTTTTCTTATTCTTTTTTGCCGCTCCAATCTACCGCATCTGCGGCCATGGCATTTTATCTTCTGCGCCTTCTCTTTTTGAGGCTCAGCGATCCGCCGCCCGCGGCAAGAGTGACCGCCGTTAATGCAGCGAGGATGAACACCAGTGCACACAGCAGAAGCACTGTCGCCTTCATGTCGGTGCGGAAGTCGGAGACGTACTCCCGGTGGGTCACAAGGTCTACCGTGCCCACCTCATCGCCGTCCAGATACACGGTGGCTGTACCCACCACACTGCCGCTCTTGACGGTAGCGGAAACACTTTCCGGCAGGTCGAAGGAGTAGGTGACGATATCATCCGCGTGGCCGTAGCCGCTGACCGGCGCAGCGGCATACAGCGCCACCGTCGGTTCGGTGCGGCACTTGGTCAGCGCCACGGTGGTGATCTCGGTCTGGGTGTCCACCAGCGGGCGGTCGGCAAAGCTGGCAAAGGCCCAGTCGAACAGATCATCGCACTCGGCAAAGAGGTGGTCCGGCGTATCGCAGCCAAGGATCACCAGCCCGTAGGTGTGGCCGTCCTTTTCCGCAAAGGCCACGATGCAGCGGCCTGCCAGCGTGGTAAAGCCGCCCTTGACCCACCGGACATACTCCCGGTAGTTGGCGCTCTCGCTGTTCATCAGGCTGTTGGAGCTGCTGATGGTGTGCTCAGCCTTGCGGAGGTTAGTAGCCGGCAGGACATAGCTGGCGGTGCCCGCCACCTGTGCAAAGGTCTGGTTTGCCGCACAGGCGGCGGCGATCTTTGCCAGATCCTGCGCGGTGGACACGTTGCCGTAGTCAAACAGGCCGTGGGCACAGGTAAAGTTCGTGCCGGTGCAGCCCAGCTCCTGGGCACGGGCGTTCATCTGCTTGACGAAATCCAGCACGCTGCCGCCCACATCGTAGGCAATGACACTGGCGGCGTCGTTGGCGCTGACGATGAGCATGGCGTTCAGCAGGTCGATGCGGCGCACCGTCTCGCCGATGCGCAGGCCCATAGTGGTGCCGTTGGCGTTCTGGATATCCCGGAACTCCTGGGTCAGCGCGGTGGGCACGGTCACTTCACCGTTCAGATCCTTGCCGCTTTCCAGCAGCAGCAGGGCCGTCATGAGCTTGGTCAGGCTGGCAACATACTGCTGCTGGTCAGCATTCTGGTTCAGGATGGTCTTGCCGGTGTCGGCGTTGAACAGGTACACCGCCTCGGTCTCGCTGGCGGTCTGGATGGGCATGGGATATACCGCAAGGCCCGGCAGTGCAGCAGCAGCGGCCAGTGCCAGCGTGAGCACCAGCGCCGTCATGCGGCGGAAGATGGTGTTTTTGAACATGAGCGTGCCCCCTTGTATCTGCTTGCCGACGCACGGCAAAAATTTTTGTTTTGAAACAGCTCCTACTTGCCGGAAAGGCTCTGGCTTGCTATACTACTTTAAAGAATACCATAAACCAGCCAAAAGAGAAAGAGAGAAAGGCGGTTTTTAACAATGTTTCTGTCCTTTTGTGGAAAAGTTCCCCGCAACGAGGGAGCTGCGTTCGTTGCGCCCAACGCCACCGTGCAGGGCGATGTGATCCTGAAAGCCGGTTCCACGGTGTGGTACGGGGCCGTGCTGCGCGGCGACGACGGCACTTTGACCATTGGCGAAAACTCCAACGTGCAGGATAACGCCGTGCTGCACTGTGATGTGGGCGGTGCTGTAATGCTGGGCAAAAGCGTCACCGTGGGCCACGGTGCCCTTGTGCACGGGTGCACGGTAGGGGACGGCAGCCTCATCGGAATGCACGCCACCCTGCTCAACCACTGTGTCGTGGGCAAAAACTGCATCATCGGCGCGGGTGCGCTGGTGCCGGAGGGCATGGTCATCCCGGACGGCTCGGTAGCCGTGGGCGTGCCCGCAAGGGTCATCAAGCAGGTAAGCGCGGCCCAGGTCGAGGCCAACCTGCACAACGCCGCCCACTATGTGGAGCATGGCAAGCTTCACGCCGCCGAGCTTGCCAAGGGCTGACCCTGTGCCGATTTTACAGTTTTTTGCCACATTTTTTCGTCTTTCCGCCAAAAAGTCGACATTTTAATTGACACCTGCGGTCTTGTCTGCTATAGTGAAATTGGCAGTTTATGTCATTCTGGAATACCAGAATTTTTGTACACCGCGCTGTTTGGTTTTTATCATTGGGGGAATTTTGTAAAAAGTTCATTGCGGGATGTTTTTTCACAAAAATGTAATGACTTTTCACTTAAAATCGGGTATACTATATCCTGCGGGGAGACGGGGCCGCAACCGTCTTTCCGCACATGATTCCTCCTCACACCAAAGCAATACCCCAAACAGAAACTCCCTCCGGTGTACCGCAAGCGCCGGAGGGAGTTTCTGTTTGCATCCGCTTTTGTATTTTATGATTTCCTGCAATCAAAGGAGAGATTTTTATGTCTGAACTGATCACCCGCCGTACTTTTTTAAAGGCCACCGGTGCTGCTGCACTGGCCGTTGCCGCAAGCGGTATGCTGGCAGGCTGCGGCGAAGGTTATGGTGCAACCCCCGGCAACCCGACCCTGCCCACCATTGACAACAGCACTTATGCTAACTTTGGTTCCTTTACGGTAGACCTTGGCCCTCTGAGCGGCCAGTGGACATCCCGTACTACTTACGAATCGGACGGATGGCGGCATAATTATCTTTACACCGGTCTTTCTATTGATAACTCCTATAACACAGATTCTTCCGTTACGATTTCTACCAGTAATTTTACCTGCAAACATAATGGTACTACCGAATCTGGTCTGAAAGTGTGCAGTCTGGGCAATTTTGGCCTGAACAGCGCCGGAACCGGTTTCAAGTATGTTTCTTCCGTAACCGTTGCCAAAGGTGATCGTAAAACTTTTCCTATCTATATTGACCTTGGCCCGGTGAATACGACTTCCCTCAATGTCAGAGGCGTTTTTACGGTTGAGCTGAAACTGGGCGGAAAAACGGCCACCTTTAAATATCAGCCCATCTACGATGACCCCACTATTGAATAAAAATCATGATGCTAAAAACCGGAAGGGCACAATGCTCTTCCGGTTTTTCTTTTTGCATTACAGCGCGCGGAACTTTGCCGCAAACACGCTGAGCACGATCTTGGGGTTCACCTGTGCGCCCAGACGCTGGATGGCAGCTTCGGCCAGACGCAGGGCACGCTGGGCGGCAATGCCCTGCACCGGTGCGTGGGGGCTTTGCCGCAGGCCCGCTGCCGCCACCGCACGGAAGTCTGTCAGCAGGGCGGCGGCGCCGGCCTTGTCCTTTTCGTAGGCGGCCAGCAGGCAGGCTGCGGCATAGCTGTCACGGTCGGCAGCGGCCTTTGCCAGCTGCAGGGCCTTTTCCACCTGCGCGGTGCGGGCTTCGTCCTGTGCGGCGGCAAGCACCGTGCCAATGTGACCGTCGAACAGTTCGCTGTACAGCGCGGCCGTCTTTTTGTCCACCCCCTGTGCGGCGCAGTAGCGGGCGCACTGCTCCGGCGAGACAGGAGCCACTGCAAAGCTGACGCAGCGGCTGCGGATGGTGGGCAGCACGCCTGCCAGCGAATCCGCCGTAAGCAGGAACAGCACCCCCTCCGGCGGCTCTTCCATCACCTTCAGCAGGGCATTGGCGGATTCCTCGTTCATCTTTTCCACATGGTAGAGCAGCACGGCACGGCCCTCGGCCGAAAGGCTGGTGTTGAAGATCTCGCTGCGCATAGCCTTGACCTGACTGACCAGATATTTTCCGCCTGCGCCCATACCGGCAACGCTGATCGCTTCACGCACGATGCCGGTCTCCACATGGCCGCTGTCGCGGTCGCCAGGCTTACCCACAGCACGGCAGCATTCGCCCCGCAGAAGGGCCTCAGCGGGCGCTCCGCCTGCAGGGTAAAGATAATCTGCCGCAATGCAGCGGGCCGCAAAACCGGCTCCAAGGCCCTCTTCTCCCACCAGCAGCACGCTGTGGGTCAGGCGGCGGGCTGCCAGCATCAGCTGCACGCTGCTTTTCAGTTCTGCATTGCCCTCCATGCGGTCCAGCATCATGGTGTTTCTCCTTACCTTCTGTTTCTCCGCTTCCACTGCTCACGGCGTACCCACGCGCGGACGGAACGATAGGCCATCGGGCCAAAGAACAGCCACACGTTCGCCATGCTGAGCAGCAGGCTCAGCTTTTGCGGCAGCGGCGCGCCCAGAAAGCTGAGCACCCACAGTGCTGCCGCAAAAAAGCCAAAGTATTTCACCCGGATGGGGATGACAAAGAACAGCAGCACCTGTACCTCCGGGTACAGCATGGCAAAGGCCAGCAGCAGCGAAAGGGACAGGCAGTAGGTGCTGCCGGTCACGCCGGTGAGCAGGCAGGCCAGCACAGTGCCCAGCATCCCGGAGAGCAGATACACCGTATAGCGGAAATCGCCCCACTCCCGTTCCAGCGCCATGCCGATGAACCATGTGAAATAGATGCCCAGCACCGCGCTGAGGATGCTGCCGCCGTAAGAGGGGATGAACGCAAAGGTGATGATGCGCCAGATCTGGCCGCGCAGCAGAAAATAGCGGCTGAGTGCCAGCCAGACACTGACGGTCTGGTTGACAAACAGCTCGATGGCCAGCACAAGGATCTGCCCGCCCACCAGAATGTTGGTCAGATTCGGGATGCCGAAGCGGCCGTATTTGCGCTCCAGCTGGTTGAGCCAATTGTTCATATAGGGTGCCTCCAACGCATTGTATTCCGATATCGGTGAGTTTTGCCGCATTTTTCTGCTGTTATTGTACCATGATTGGCCGGGGCATTCAAGGCAATGCCACAGTGTGGAAAACTGCCGCATCTTCCGCCCAAAAATACAGCTGTCAAGCGGATCTTGCGGCACAAAAGCACAACCGGAAAGTGTATGGAGTTTCCTGTCTGGAATGAACTTTTCACTTTTTCCACCGGGTTTTCCACCGTTTTTGTGAAGAAAAGGGCAAGTTTTCCATGAGGTTTTCCACTTTTTCCACCGGGTTTTCCACAACAAAAGGGCATCAGCCCTATACACACCGTAATTCAGGCCGCAGCTTTCTGGTAAGTTTTGGGCAAAAATGCGGGCATTCTGCCTTTTATAAAAAAGAAAGTCGAATGATTTTCTTTGCATTCTACAAACCGTTCCCGAGCGGTGATTTATTTTTCTCCAATCTGGAATGAACCGGTCACAAGTTTTCAACACCGGGCCGCTGCCGTTTTTCCGTGTGGAAAAGGCGGGGAAACATGCAGTTTTCCACACTGTTTTATCCCGGCTGAACCCTCTCAGTCGCCTGCGGCGACAGCTCCCCCGAAGGGGGAGCTTTTTTGCGATAACCGAAACGTATCGGATGAATGCTAAAAGCTTCCGGCAGTGCTATAAGCTCCCCCTTCGGGGGAGCTGTCTGCGACCAACGGGAGCAGGCTGAGAGGGTTAGGACGCTTCCGGCTCCGCCAGAGGCTCCCTCTTTGAGGGAGCTGGCAAAACCGTCAGGTTTTGACTGAGGGAGTTGGCATCGCGCAGCGATGACTGAGAGGGTTTGTCCTATAAAAATGCCGGGCAGTCACTTCAAGACCGTCCGGCATTGCTCTATTATTTACATCATATTGTGGAACACCAGCTGTGCGATCTGGAAATACAGGATCAGGCTGCAGGCATCCACGATGGTGGTGATGAAGGGGGTAGCCATGATGGCCGGGTCTGCACCCAGCTTCTTGGCAGCCAGCGGCAGCATACCGCCCACCAGCTTTGCCAGAATGACGCTGAAGAACAGCGAAACGCTGACCACGATGGCATAGCCCATCACGTTAGCGTACTGGCCGGGGAACAGGAAGGTGTACATCAGGTAGATGCGCAGGCCGTTCACGATGCCCAGCACCGCGCCCACGATGGCAGACACCCGCAGCTCCTTGCCCAGCACCCGCATAAAGTCGGCGGGCTCTACCTCGCCCAGAGCCAGACCGCGCACCATCAGGGTGCTGATCTGGTTGCCGCAGTTGCCGGCGGTATCCATCAGCATGGGCATGAAGGAGACCAGCAGCGGCAGGCTGACAAAGGCCTCTTCATAGTGGGTGGTGACCATGCCGGTAAAGGTGGCAGACAGCATCAGGATCAGCAGCCATGGAATGCGCTGCTTCGCGTGGGTCCAGACGCTGGTGCCGAAGTAGGTGGTGGCATCGTCGTCCGGCAGAATAGCAGCCATCTTCTGCATATCCTCGGTGCTCTCGTCGGTCAGAACGTCGATTGCATCGTCGATGGTGATGATACCCACGAACATGCCCTCGTTGTCCAGAACAGGCATGGCGGTAAAGTCGTAGCGCTGCATCTCACGGGCCACGTACTCCTGATCGTCGGTCACTTTCACAGTGACCACGTTATCATCCATGATCTCGGTGATGGGAGTATGCGGCTCTGACAGAAGCAGGCTTCGGGCAGAAACAACACCCTTCAGGCGGTTGCGCTCCACCACGTAGCAGGTGTACACGGTCTCTGCGTTTTCGCCCTGCTTGCGGATGGCTTCAAAGGCCTGCGCCACGGTCATCTCCTCGCGCAGACGGACATATTCGGGGGTCATCAGGCTGCCGGCAGAGCTTTCGGGGTAGTTCAGCAGCTTGTTCAGGCTCTCACGGGTCTGCTTGGAGGATTTTTCCAGCACCCGCTTCACCACACCTGCCGGCATATCCTCCAGCAGGTCGGCGGCATCGTCCAGACTCATCTCTTCAATAGCGCCCACAAGCTCCACATCTGAGAAGGCGTTCACCAGATCGTCGCGGGCCTCGTCGGACATATAGGCAAATGCCTCGGTGGCCACTTCCTTTTTGAGCAGGCGGAACACCACAAGGCGGTTGTTTTCGTCCAGCTCTTCCAGCAGCTCGGCAAGGTCGGCGGGCTGCTCTTCCTCGGTGACTTCGCGCAGCTTGACGTACTGCTTCTTGATGAGCAGCTTGAGCAGGCGGCTCTTGGTGAGCATCTCAGGGTTGGCCTTGACCTCTTCGTCGTTGGCTTCCTCTTTTTCGGCCTCGCGCATGTCCTGCTTGAGGTCTTCAGTAGCTTCCTCGTTCAGATCTTCAGCCAGCTTCTGGCGGACCTCGGCGGGGATATCAGCAGGCAGCTCCTGCACCGGCAGCGCCTGTTCCGCAGCATCAGCCGTCAGCTTTTTTTCTTCCATATCCATTGGGCGTACCTCCTCAGTTTTTACGGAACAGGAACAGCTCCTGTATCCGGAGGACGCAGCAGATCGGGAAACAAAAAACGCGCCGCCTTGCCTGCCGGAATGCCGCAAACGCCGCATTCTGCGCACACAAAGCCGCGCCTTCCTCTGCTCTGTTTTGCGGAAAGATGCACCGTTGAAGCGGTGCTTTTCCGCAGGACTCAGCGAAGGAGGCGAACGGTTGGGGAAAACGCAGTTGTTTTTGTTTTCTGATCCACCGCGCCGGTGGTTCTACTTCGACTATGATCCGGGTCCATTTTCCTGCGTTCACCTCCAAGTTTTCATATTCATTTTTATTATAGCGCCGCAAAAAAACAGGGTCAACCCTAAACCACCGATTTACCAGAATTTTGCAAAACAAAACACCCTCTTCCGTGTTGCGGCACACGAAAAAGGGTGTTTTGTTTGGATATTGCCTTGGTGTGAGGAGGAATCATGTTACTTGGGTAAGCGGTTGCGGCCCCGCTTCCCATGGCAAAAGTATAACAGCTTTCACAATTGAATTCGTTAAGAAGCTATGAAGAAACTGTAAAAAGGGAATGGTATCTTTTGGAAGATTTTGTGATAGAAAATCTTCTTGACAATATTTGTTTTATCCTATATTATAATCATAGGACACCACCAAACGGAAAGGATGCCGAAAATGTCTGCTTTTGAAGTGAATTTTTATTATAAGGCAGACGGCATTTTTGAATTGCGTGCCAAGCAAAGCAGCAATATTACGCGCATTTTATATTTCTTTGTGGTCGGGCATCAGATCATCCTGACAAATGGCTTTGTCAAAAAGACGCAGAAAACACCGCCGGAGGAAATTGCACTGGCGCAAAAGTATCGTGCGGACTATTTTTATCGAAAGGAGAGTTCCTCATGAGTGATTTTCGGAATTATTTGAATGAACAATTACAGCGGCCTTCCTTTAAGGCAGAATGGGATGCTCTTCAGCCGGAGCTTACCATTGCACAGGCCATGATCGATGCCCGGAAGGAAAGCGGTCTGACCCAGAAACAGCTTTCAGAGCGCACCGGCATTGCACAGGCCGATATCAGCAAGTTGGAACGGGGAAACGCAAACCCTTCTCTGCGCACCCTGCAGCGCCTTGCGGCTGGTATGGGGATGAATGTCAGAATTGAATTTGTATCGAATAAATAATTTTTATTCACCAAAAACGCAAAGCCCGGAACATCCGCAGATGTTCCGGGCTTCGTATTTTTACGGAAAGAGTTTATACAAAAAATACGCCCCGGTCACCTTGCGGTGAACGGGGCGCTAAAAACGATATTCGTTTTTTACTGCGGCAAGATCCCTGCAAAGCAGGTCTTATGCAGCAGGCGGAGCAAGGTATCTGCAAGCAGACCTTATGCTCCTGACACACGCGGGGTGTGCTTTCAAGGACCCTCGCGGGCGCTTTGGTATCTCATATCCCGCTGCGGTGCTCCGCACGGAACAAAGCACCGCCCGGGAAGTGAAATCAGATAGAACTCGTATGGCGAATGCTGTACTTCAGCACATCACCTGCATGAATGGATGCGTTTCTCCGCTTCGTACCGCTGCATTGCGCAGTAACCGCCGGTACGGGGCAGCCGCCCTCTTGCATTGTGGGGCTAAGGTGCCGCAAATATCTGCATCCAAAGCGCAGAAGAATGCTTACTTGTACAGGTCGACCAGACGGGTCAGGTGCTCGTAGCGGTCGTTTGCAACTTCCTGGTTGCGTGCGAACAGCTCCTTAGCACGGTCGGGGAATGCACGAGTCAGGCGGCTGTAACGGGTCTCGTTAGCCAGCAGTGCCTGATACTTCTCGTTATCCACAGCCTTGGAGGTCAGGGTGAACGGATTCTTGCCCTGAGCCTTATTTGCCGGGTTGAAGGTGAACAGGTTCCAGTAACCGGCCTCAACTGCCTTCTTCATCTCGTTCTGGCAGTTGGTCATGC
>UMLM01002234.1_pt1 | contig 20353 bp, 21 predicted proteins | sample 1966571 | NCBI WGS metagenome assembly UMLM01 (sample SAMEA4836203, study PRJEB28245) | human gut metagenome | biome: gut microbiome; material: fecal sample | place: Denmark | collected 2008 | reverse complement strand
CTAGAATAAGTGGCAAAGTAGAATTTAATATTTGATGAAGATATGAAAAAGCCTATATCAGCTAATTTTACATGCTGATATAGGCTTTTTTTAGAGAATGAAATAATCAAATTTTTCACGACTATCAATGCCGAAACTATATGTATTGATAAAATTATCTACAATATATACACGAAATGAATCAGTTTTAGGATTAATATATTTTTGACTTTTTTCAATCATTTGAGTGTATTGTTTTTGCGTGAGAAATCCCTCAAATGCAGATTTTTGTACACGTTTTCCATATCTTTCCAGACAGTGAACTAATTTAGTACGTTGTTTATTATCAACGATATCATAAATTACTAATACAATAAATTGTTTATCTTCCATAATAATATTCTTCTCATTAACGTAATTTTATAGGAGTATACAAAGATATATCTTTATTGATGATTACTCTAGCATAATTTTTACATTGTAAATTAATGCTTTGACGATAAGTATATGTACCTTCTATATATTTATTTTCGGTTTGTAATTTCTTATTATAAGCATTTAGAAATATTTTTTTACCATTAGCGTTTAAATAACAACTTTTTTTATTTTTGTCAAACATATTTATAGTAATACTATTGCGTTTAATTAAATTCATCACTAAAGAATCAATCATAATAGCACGCCATTCTTCAATTAAGTCAGATACTAAAGCAGGATGACCTTTAGCTAATTGATGAAAAAATCCTATATAAGGATGAAGACCTGTACTAATAACAGCAGAAAGTATTTCATTAAATAATATATTATAGCCAAAACTCAACATAGCATTAAAAGGATCTAGTGGAGGTTGTTTGCTTCTTTTTGCAAATTGAAAAGGTTTCGGACAAATTAGTCCTAATGCAGAAAAATATGTTCTACTAGATAGACCTTCATAACCTAATAATTCATTAAAATCGGTAGTATATTGAATATTTTTTTGCACATTCTTTATATAATTGATTAATTCAGTTACTTTATCTATTTTAAGATTGCGATTATAGCGACGCAATAAAGTTATTTGATTGTGAATTTTAGCATATACAGTATTTTGTGCTAATTGAAAATAAAAATTTTTATCTGATAATAGCTCAAACTGTTGTTTATGTTTAAAGATATCAATATTTTTAGGAGAATAAAGTGAACCTAAAAGATTTCCAGAAGATGATATCCAAAAAATAGGTATATCTTTAGCAAAACATTCAGTTATTAAAGCTGAAGAAATTTGCGTAGTGTTAACTACAGTAATATTTTCTACCAATTCTAAAGGAATTTCTTTGATAATGATATCATTTTTCTCAATAATAAGACGACCGCCTTTTTTATGAAGATAAGCACCATTTTCATTAATATATATAGAAGCCATAGAAATTACCTCTTAATTTTATAGTTTAAACAAAAGAGCAAAAGTATTATACTTTTGCTCTTTTATAATAGTTTCCGTCCCCTATAAGCGGGGTTAGTTTTAAACAAAGATGATACTGGAAATGAATATATGGACGGTATGCATTGGTTTCCGTCCCCTATAAGCGGGGTTAGTTTTAAACACACGGTATATATCGTATCATCACTAGTAGCTTCGGCTGTTTCCGTCCCCTATAAGCGGGGTTAGTTTTAAACTTTAATTTAGAAAGATTAATAGTATCTGAGACTAAGTAGTTTCCGTCCCCTATAAGCGGGGTTAGTTTTAAACGATAATCTAAAGAAGAAGTATGATGATCTATCCATAAGTTTCCGTCCCCTATAAGCGGGGTTAGTTTTAAACGAATTAAATAACCTGTACGGAAACGTAGAAAATTTTGACGGGTTTCCGTCCCCTATAAGCGGGGTTAGTTTTAAACATATTGATAGAAAGAATAAAAATTTAGTTCCTATTTCATTGTTTCCGTCCCCTATAAGCGGGGTTAGTTTTAAACTTTTAACATTTTATTTTCTTTCATTCTTTGTCTTTCAAGTTTCCGTCCCCTATAAGCGGGGTTAGTTTTAAACTAGATTCATACAAAGTATCTTTTGATCAACTATTTTTAGTTTCCGTCCCCTATAAGCGGGGTTAGTTTTAAACACTAGACAAGTAGATTTGATAGTAATAAAAAATAATAAAGTTTCCGTCCCCTATAAGCGGGGTTAGTTTTAAACCCAACAAAAAGAGCACGATCGTTTGTCAGATCTATTCGTTTCCGTCCCCTATAAGCGGGGTTAGTTTTAAACTCTCTGATATATATTTAGTATAAATTAACACTTGCTTAGTGTTTCCGTCCCCTATAAGCGGGGTTAGTTTTAAACAAAAATTATCCATGGATATACAGAGATGTATATATAAGTTTCCGTCCCCTATAAGCGGGGTTAGTTTTAAACCCTGTGCTCTGGAACCCGCGTCGTTATTGGGCTGAAAATGTACTTTGCGGTTGAGAACAAGATTTAGATTGATTGAGTGATGTTGTACACTTTAAAAAGTGCCACAAACCCAGTAATGACGCGGTGCGGCGGAGATGCCGTTTTTTTGCCATTTAGGGCTATTTTTTGCGTTTTAAAAATGAAGTCGTGTATAAATATTAGTGAAAAAATATATACTATCTTTTATTAAAACTCAATCAACTAAAGATATTATAACCTATTTTGATGAATTTTACAATGCAAAAATTTGCAATATTTTGTTATAAGAGTTTTGCGACTGAGATTATCAGAATTTTCAGTTGAAGTTTTATATTAATTATATAGGAATTTATTTATAAAAGATATTTATAGTAAAAAATTTTGATAAATAAATGCCAAAATGAAAGTCTTGAGTAAGATATATATAATGTAAGACTTATAAAACTAAGATAAAAGATATAAAAGTTTTTGTCAATAAAAATAAAAAATTTTTTGAATAAAAATGCCAGAATAAATGAATTAAGGCAGATATAAATAATATAGGAGAAGGTATTTAAATTTTTAAATAAATAAAATAAATGCTAAAAGCAAGAAAAGGAGATTGAATGATAATGGAAAATGCTAAAAAATTAGTGAAAAATGTAGGATATGTTTGTGATGTAGTAGATGTAGGTTCAAGTGTTGTTAATATTTGTAGAGGCAAAGAAAGTGTAAGTCAAGGTTTGAAAAAAGTTGTAAAAAAAGGAGTAAGTTTTGGAGTAAGAAAAGGAGTAGGAAAAATAGTAGCAGGAAGTATACTTGGAACAGGAGCAGCACCAGCTATTATTGGCTTTGTAGCTGTTACAGCAGTAGAGTTTGCAATAGATAAAGTTTGGAAAAATTAATTATAGAAAAGAGGTTATATTATGTCTAAGGATATAGTTAGAACAGGCTTATTTTTAATGAAAAAAGGTAGTGAAATATTGACTGAAAAACAATTTACATCAGTTGTACAGATGGGGACTATTTTAGGGAGTGTGTATTTTATTCATAAAACTATCAATAAATTAAGTGATAAATATGATGAACTTAGCATAGAAAGATATTCTAAAAATGGTGAGAGTATAATAATTAAAGGGAAAAAAATAAAAGATAAATTTGTAGATATATAAATAAGGTTTTAATATGATAAAAAAACAGGATTTTAAACTAATTATATAGAAGTTTATTTATAAATTTTCAATTTTTGTTTGGACAGCCCCCATTCCTATAGCTGTTTTTATGCCTATGCCTGAAAGCATAGCAAATTCGGAAAGCATGGCAAAGATTTTTTGAGCTGTAGGATTGGGCTGTATACCAATATTATAAGTACCAACAAAAGCAGGAATACGTATTCCTTCTAAGGAAAATGGTCGCATATTTAATTTATAATCAGCTACATAAAGATGTTTTTGAAGTTGAGAATATACGATCTTGTCATTTAAAAAATTTGTTTGAGAATAAGTATTCCAGCGGTTCAGTAAATTGGTTATAAGTAAATGCAGGTCAGGAAAAATAATATATTTTCCTTGACTTTTAAAAGTCGTAGAAGTGATAAATTTGAAATCTATAAAAGCTTTTTCATCTGTATTAATTATTGAGGAAAAATATTTTTGAGCAAGTTTTTCATAAGTATTATTATAGATGATTTCTTTACTAAGGGTGACAATATTGACTTGTTTATGGCGTAAATAAATACTATATGGCAAGTCTAATAGAGGCATTAAAATTTTATTTTCAGCCTCATCATTTAGTGAAGAAATTCGCCAAATTAAACAATTTTGTTTTTTGCTAAAGAATATATATTGACTGTAAGGTCGTAAATTTTGCTGATGAAGATATGTAGCATAATCATGGTTAATACGTTCCATAAGTACACCTTGCATGATAGAGCCTATAGTTTGATTAAGTTTTATAGATGAAGGCAAAGCAAATTTTATTTCTAAAGTTTTTAAACACATGATATTCACGTCCTATATAATGATATATATATTATTATATAGAGAATATGTATATATAACAAATAAATATATAGAAAATAAAAGGAGTAATTTTTTATGAGAAAAGTATTTTTATCCGCAAGTTTAATATCTAAGATGGATCCTGAAAAGCCTACAAAATATATCAGTGATGATTTTGAATTAAGTCCAAATAATTATCAATTTCCGCTTTCATATTTAATAGATGAAAATGTAGAAGATGGAGATAAAGTAGTAATTATAACAGCAGTAACTCAAACTGAAACACCTATGCAAAATTATGAAGCATATAAACAAGAAGTATTAAATATAGTAAAAGATAAAAAGATTGATATTGAATTTGTAGAAATAAAACAAACTATAGAATTTGATTCATTGACATTCAATCAATTTTTTAAAGAGATAGCTAATTTAATACAAGATAATGATATTATCTTTACAGATATAACTTTTGGCATGAAATGTTATAGTATTAGTATGTTTATAGCTCTAGCATATGTTACAAAAGCAGGGCAAAATATTGATTTAGATACTATTATTTATGCACAGAAATATTCTGGTAATAGAGAAGAAGGAATAACTTCTAAAATATATGATTTAACAGGACTATTTTCTCTTAATACATTGGCTAGCAATGCAAGAACAGGGCAAAAGAAAGATTTGGATAATTTACTAGATTTTATTATTGATTAATATTTGTGCTGTTTTGTAACTTGTGATTAAAAGATTGAGGGTAATGTTATGGAAGTAAATAAACAAAAAAAGGGACCTCAAAGTATAGAGGAATTGGCATATGCAATAAAATTTGATTTTGATAAATATAATAGAAATAAATTAACAAGGTTTAAAAGTGATTTAGCATCAAAATTATTAAATAAAATACATTTAAGTGCTTTTGCAGGAAATAGTTTTGAGGAAATATCTAAAGTAGATGAAAATTTATCAATAAAAGATAATAAAAAAATAGTTGATAATAAATTATTAGAACATAATTATCAATATAAAAAATATGATGGAGAGTCTTTTACTAAAGCATATAAATCTGCATTGGAAGCATATGGAAAGCTTGACGAAAAAACAGGTGAAAGAATACCTTATATTAAATTATTTTTATCACATTATAGTTATAAAAAATTAGAAATAAAATCTCAAAAATTAAAAGAAGATTATTCTAAACTTGAAAGAGACTTAGCAAAATCTGAAATAATGCTATTTTTAAATAAATTGGCTCAAAAATTAAAAAAAGATAAACTTCCTAAAAATTTTTCATTTAATTATAAAAATAGTATAGATTTTATAGAAAATTTAAATCTTGACGAACAAGAAAAATTAAAAGCTATAACAATTATAAAGCGTATATATAAAAATAATACTATAGAGCATATATCTGGAATAATTGAAGAAAATGAAAAAGGAGACAAAAAATTATATACTGGATTTAGTCAAAAATCATGTGAGTATGCTGAAAATCATAATGAGGTAGTGGATATATTTTGTTCTCTTGTTGACAAACTATATGAAAGTATAGAAGATAAAGATTTAAAACAATATGCTCAATATTATATAACTATGAAAATAATATTAAAATATAAATTAAAGGATAATGATAATTATATAATTGATGATTATATAAATAAGGATTTAGAGTTTTTTTATTATGAAAAATTTAGTAATTATAAAGAAGATAAATATATAAAAGATATAATTGCAGAATATGTAGGTAAGGCATCAGATACGGTAAGAAAGAAAATTGATAAAGTAAAAAAAATAATACAAAATAATTTATTAAAATCAGCTAGTAGATGTAATTAAGTAGGTGAAAAAATGGGAAAAAATATAGTTATTTTTGTAATGAGCCCATTTAGAAATAATAGTTTTATTTCTTATAGTGATAAAAGTAGAGATTTTCAAGAAACTTGTGAGCATACAAATGAAGTTTCATTGAAATATATATCATGGAAATTAAAGCAAGATAATAAAAAAATAGATGCTGTATATGCTTTTGTTTCTGAAGAAGTTCAAAATGATTTAGAGAGATTTAAAAATTTATTTAGAGATTATGATTATTATATAAAAGCCATTCCTTTATATAATAATGGCAATTTATCAGGATCTTTTAGAAGTATTTCAGCTATGGCAGATATTTTGCAAGATTATATAAATAATAATCAAGCTGATGTGTGTATTCATATAGATATGACGGGTGGCCCCCGTCATGCTGTTATGTTAATGATGGCTTTAATTCAAATGATAAAATTTACTGGTGCCAAAGTTGGTATGGTAACATATGCTAATATTTTAAAAGGAAAAACAGAAGGTATAATTGAAGAAACAAATGAAATTATGAATATGTTTACTTTAATCAGTGGTGCAGAAGAATTTGCAGCTTTTGGAAATGTTTCTCAAATACAGAAATATTTTGCTTCACGGAAAGATATTTCATGGTGTTTAAATAATGTATTAGATGCTATGGAAAATCTTTCAGAAACTATAAAAGTATGTGGTAGCTATGAGAGTATGAAAAATACTTTAGCTGATTTAGCAGAAAATATTAGAATGTATGAAAAGTTTTATTGGGAACGAAAAGATACACTTTCAGAACAGGAATTATTTTTTGGTAAGTTATTGCCGACTATAAAAAATGAGTATGCAGAAATAATGCCAGATAATGGAAAATCGGCAACACCTATACAAATTATTAGATGGTGTGCTAGACGTAGTTTTTTACAGCAGGCTGTAGTATTTTATACAGAATGGCTACCAGATTATTTAATTAAAAGTAAATTAGTAGAGATTACTAAAAAAGAAATAATTGAAGATTGTGAAAAGGCAAAAATGGAATGGTCAAGTTGGCCTATATATTTATTTAGAAGTTATGTAATACCACCAAAAAAATCTGCACAGCAACAAGTAGTAAGTATAGATATTACATCAGGTAAATTAACTTATGAAGATTTGCAAATGTTATTGAAAAGCAATTTATCAGCAAATGAGATTAAAGCAAGAATAAAAAATAAAAATGAAAAATTTGAAGAGTTTATTCAAAATATAATCCAATTTAATAAGAAAATTACATGGGAAAATTTTGCCCAGAAAGTCAAAGCTTTATCAGATGATGATCCAATAAAAAGAGTTTTGGAAAAGACTGCACCTCCAAATATATCATTTACAAATTATTTAAATAGACGTATAAAAGAATTGATGTCAGCTACAAATGTAATTTTAGCTTCGGTGGAGTATTGTGGAAAGGCATTATGTAATGAATTATTTGATTTAGATAATGTTAATAAGAAAGTAAATACACCAGAGGAAAAAGGTGAAAATAGGGTAAAGATTTTTGAGGATTTATTAAAGTCAAATGCTTTGAAAAGTAAAATTCCAGAGAATAATTTATTAGATTTTGTTGGTCAATATAGTGAATATGTTAATCAATGGCGTAATAAATTTAGTCATGCAATTAGTAATAATTCAAATAAAGAAAATAATTTAAGTATAACTCAAGCCATTATTAAGAGTGTTAATTTAATTGAATTAAAGGAATAAACATATAAAGGAAGGTGTTAAGGTTATGAGTAAAGAAGTAGGAGCAATTTTATTAGATACGCGTTCTATTCAAAAATATGTATTTTCCTGTAATAAATTGAAAACTAATGTAGGTGCGTCTTATTTAGTAGATGGAATTTTTAATGATTTAATGCAAAAAATAGTTTTACCTAGTTTTAATTTAAAAATGCCTGAGATATCATGGCAAAAGTCTGAACAAATAGAAATGATAAAAGATGACTCTATAGAGGCTGAAATTGTTTATATCGGCGGTGGTAATATGCTGATATTGATAAATAAGTTTTCAGGAAAAGAAGATAATCTTAATTTATGTCGTGAAATTGTGAAGAAATGGACATTAGAGATATTAAAAAAAGCACCAGGATTAAAAACAGGTGCTGCTATTGGTATGATGGATGTAGAAAGATTTAAAGATTCTTTAGATAAGATGTATGTCCAATTAAAACAAAATCAAAATACAGTTTTGCCACAAGTTGATTTACCTTATACAGGGCTTACTTTAGAATGCAATATCAGTGGAAAGACTGCAGATATTTTTGATTGGGTAGATAAAAACTGGATTGCTAAGGAAGTAAAAGCAAAAACAGATGCATATACATATGCATCAAAAAAAGTTCGTCATGAATATGAAGATATTTTAAATGATAAATATGATTTTGTTAGCGAATTAGAAAAAATTGGTTGTAAAGAGGGAGAAAGCTATATTAGTGTCATTCATATAGATGGCAATAATATGGGCGTAAAATTTAGCAAATGTAAAGATTCACAAGAACGTAAAGAATTATCTTTAAAAGTAGCCCAAATTGTTCAAAATGCTTTTTACGAACTGATTAAAACTATTATTGCTGAATATGATAGTAAAGCATATGCCGAAGCTTTAGATATGGAGAAGTTAATTGATAAAGAAGGCAAAAAATTATTACCTATAAGACCGATAATTATAGGTGGAGATGATATAACTTTTGTTTGTCCTGCTAGAGTCGGTATTGAGTATGCCAAAAGATTTATTGAAGCTGTTAATAAGCAAGAATTTTTAAGCGATGAGCAACATAAACGTATGTCTGAAGAAGTTAAAAAAGAAGATAACTCAATAATTTTAAGTAAAACAATGAGTTGTTGTGGTGGAGTAGCTGTCGTACCATTGAAGTATCCATTTTTTAGGGCATATCAATTGGCAGAACACCTTTGCGGTTCAGCAAAAAATAAATCTAGAAAAAATGATAATAGTTTGATTGATTTCGCTATATTATATGGAGAAATGACACCAGATTTAGAGCAATTATGTCGTTATCAATATAGTGCACCAGAAGGATATCTACATTATGGACCATATAGTGTACAAAAAGAAATACAAGATGGTAGTCATATCAATGATTTATTAGTACTAAAAGACGATATACGAGATAATGTACCCAAAAATAAAATAAAAGAATTACGTGATGTATTAACAAAAGATATGCATACACAAATACGTTTCTTGGAAAATTGTAAAGAAATACAAAAAATTATAGATGAAGAATGTAATCAAGAAGGAATTGGTGCACAAGCTTTTTGGCAAAAGAAAAAAGATGAAAATGAATTAAAAACTCGTTATGTAGATGCTATAGAAATTATAGATTTTACTTTACCTAAGGAGGCGTAGAATATGCATGATTTTAAAATAAAGATAATAGCGAAATCTCCATTACAGTTGGGTTATGGTAGAGCGGGTATTGTTATAGACTCAGATGTTGTACATGATAAATATGGTATGCCTTATTTTCCAGCTAAAAGATTTAAAGGTCTATTATATGAAAGTGCTTTGGAGATCGCTGAAATATTTGATGAAAAAATCTTTACGAAAAAAGATATAGATAAATTGTTTGGTCAAGGAGAAGATGGGATATCTAGAATATATATTAATAATTTTTATTTAAAGAATTATGAAAAGATGTATTCTGATTGGCAATATTTAAATAGTAAATATAAAGGATTTTTCACGGCACAAAGTATTTTAGATTTATATACAGATATAAGGTATCAAACAACAATTGATAAGAAAACAGGAACAACAGTAGATGGCAGTTTGCATAATATGCGTATTATTGATGCAGGAACAGAATTTTATGGAGAAATTATTTTAATAGAAGATTGTGAATTAAATCAAAAGATTTTAGCTTTTGCTTTAAAAAACTTAAGATTTGCAGGTGCTAAACGCAATCGTGGTTGTGGACGAATTGAATGTCTATTGACCAATGAAGATGAATTACCACAAAAGATTTTTAAGGAAGTGATTTAATTGAAGCAGATAGAATATCTAATAAAAACACTATCACCAATAGTTTTAGCTGAAAAAAATAATGATAGTACGCTTTATAATACAAAGAAATATATTTCTGGCTCTATTTTTCGTGGTATGTTTGCTGGAAAATTTATTAAAGATAAAAATTTGGGCGATAAGGCTCATCAAAATCAAGAGTTTTATGATATCTTTTTAGCAAATAAAGTACGTTTTTTGCCTGCATATCCAATGGGTAGGAATATTATAGATAATCTTGAACCATATATTTTGCCACTATCTTTAATGAAGAATAAAGAAGGAACTGTAATAAAAGATATTTCTGATGGTGAAAAAATTGAAACTGGTTTAAAAAAATGACAGGTTTTGCTTTAAAAAAAGGCAGTGATATTTATAAAGTAAATATAGATACACAAATTGAGTTTCATATGTCTAGAAATGGAGAAAAATCACGTATATTAGGCAGTGATAAAGAGGGAAAAGTATTTAACTATGAATATATAGAACCTCATCAATATTTTAAGGGATATGTGATAGTTGATGATGATATAGCAGACAATGTATATACTTATTTACAAAAAATAGCAAAAGATAATATATATATTGGTCGTTCACGTAGTGTGCAATATGGTAAATGTAGCCTTGATATTTTAGCTATGAAATCTATTTTTATAGATAAATTAAATAAAGATAAGAAATTTTATTTATATGCCTATACACCATATATTCCAACTGAACAATGGAATAGAGTAGATAACTTAGCAGAAAATTTATGTGAAAAAATAAATATGAAATTATCTAGAGCGGATATAAAAATTCAAAAAGGCGATTTAATCTACGCTACAACTGAAGAATATAGTGGCTATGTAGGCGTATGGCATTTACGTAGAGAGCGTAAAATGGCATTATCAGCAGGTTCAATGATTGAATTTAGAGCTGATAATATTGATGATGATTTAATAGAAAAATTAAATGAAATTCTATATACAGGATTGGGAGATAGAAAAGAAGAAGGTTTTGGCCAATTTAGATTAATGCAACCTATGCAAGGTTTAAGTTTTAAAGAATTAGCTGAAAATATAAAAGTTAATATTAAAATATGTGATGAAGTTAAAAAACAAGCAAAACAAATAATTAAACAGAGAATTTTTGAAGAAATAAAAAAACAAGCTGTAAATGATTTGGAGAATAAAGCAAAATTTATCTCTAAAAGTAAAACTACTTTAAATCGCATAGAAGATTTAGTAAATAGTAATAAAACTAAACAACAAATACAAAAAGAAATACAAGATTTTAATAAATCAGCTAAAGATAATTTAGAAAATATGTTTTTAAATAAAGATAATTTCTTAGAAGTTTTAACCGAAGACAAGAATGTAAAATTATCATACAGTAATATAGAATGGAAAAATAGTTTAATTGTAAATAAGGAAGATTTACAGATATTGCAGGATATGGAGAAAGACTTAGGTAAGGATATATTTGTGATAAATAAAGATGATGAATATAAACAGTATTTCTTATGGTTTGTGCGTCATGCAAAGAAAATAATAAGTAAAAAGAATAAAGAAGTATAATGAGGGGGCTAAAATAAGATGGATAGAAACGATGAAAATTCAGCAAGAATTATAAAAAAAATAATTTTTAATATACCTATGCAGACTTATTCTCCCTTGAGAATATCTTCTGGTGTAGATGATGGTATTACAGATATTTTAGTTTTGAAAGATAAAAAAGGTAAGGCATTTATTCCAGGAACATCAATAACAGGTGTATTGCGTGCTAAAATGAATAATATCTATGGAGATGAAGCTGTAAATAAATTATTTGGTAAAATTGATGATAATAATAATCAAAATGTAATAAATATTGAAGATAGTAATGATGATAATAGTAATCAAAGTATGATAAATATTAGTGATATAGTCTTGGAAAATGCAAAGATTATAAATCGTGATGGTATAAAGATAGATCCATTTACAGGTGTTAGTAAGCAAGGTGCTAAATTTGATTTTGAAGCAATAGATAAAGGTGCTACAGGCGATTTATATATAGAGGTAACTTTGCGAGAAAGTTGTTTATCTGAGCAAAATAAGCCAAATATATCTTATAGAAAAGAACATAAAGACTTTGCTATAAATGGTGATGTATATGGAGAATTAACAGCTACGATAGCAGATATTTTAACTGAAGGAATAAATGTAGGCTCATTGACAACTAAAGGTTATGGAAAGATTAAAAGTAGAGAGCCTGTAAAAATGTATGTATTCGATTTTAAAAATCCTCAAGGAGCCATGAAGTGGTGGCAGTATTTAAATGAGGGAATTTTACAAGATGTTGCATACACAGGAAATAATTCAGTTGCTGTTGTTAGTGAAGAAGATTTTGTAATGCAGATGGAGTTTGCATTGACAAGTTCAATGATTATTCGTGATTATGATGTAGATACAGATGATGAAAAAGAAAAAATAGCAGCAGTACAAATGAAAAGTGGAGAAGATTTTGTAATACCTGCTACAAGTATAAAAGGTGTATTAAAATCAAGAGCTTATAAAATATTGATGAATTTAAATCATCATGATGAACAAGAAGCAGAAGATTTTCTTGATAAATTAATGGGTAGAGAAACAGATAATAAAGAAGATAAAGGTCAAAAAAGTCGTTTATATATAGATGAAGTGTATATAAGACCTAATATATTACACAGCAAAAAGCAAAGTCGCAATCGTATTGATCGTTTTACAGGTGGAACGATAGATAGTGCATTATTTACAGATAAACCTATTTGGCAGACAGATAAATCAAAGGCTACTATTGCTATAAATTTACAAGTACAAAATTGTGATGAAAAAGAAGCAGGATTGATGCTATTAGTAATGAAAGATTTGTGGCTAGGTGATTTAGCTATTGGTGGAAATAAGGCGATCGGTAAAGGTGTATTGAAAGGTAAAAAATGTACAATACAATATGCTGGAGAAAGTTTCTTAATTCAAGATGATGGCGATTTTCATGTGAGTGATAATATAGATAAATTAGAAGCATATGTTCAAAAATTGAGTGGTGAATAATAATGTGTGAAAATGGAAAAAAAGAATTAAAGAATTTTTTTAAAGAAGAAAACTACTTAGATACAGTAGAAAATATGTATTGTTTGAAAAAAGATTATACGAATATAGATGATATATATGAATTTCTAAATCAGAATGCAAAAGATAATTATAAAGTTATTGTATATGCAGTCAATGAAGTAAAATTGGGATATTATAATTTTAATGATGATAAAAAATTTATTTTTCCTGATGATGATGAAATTAATGAAAAATATATAATTGAGCTTCGATTATTTAATGAAAATGAAGAAATTTATTTGCGAAAAGATAATGATATAAATAGTTATAACGCTAGAATTATTAAAGATAATGTAGATAAATCTGTAACAGAAGCAGAAAAGATAATAACAATTGATGATGCTTCTACTTTATTTGGTAAAAAAGTTATAGATAAAAATATAAATGACAACTTTGTAAAATTGCAAGAAAGTGGCAGAAAGATATCATTAATAATTCCAAGTGAGGATAGAGCGAAATATTATGCACTTGTTACACGTAGCTATATAACTTTTGATGAAAAAACAGGGCAGGCAGGTATAGGCTATTATCGTTATTTAGATATAAGACCGCAAGTAAAATAAGGAGGTTTTATTAATGGGAAAAACATTAACTTGGGATGAATGGAAAGCATCACATAGACATAAAGAAAATAGAAAAAATAGTAATAGTTTTAGTAATAATTATAATAAAACTAAACAGAGTCCAACAACACCATATAATTTTGTTCCATTGAATGATGTAGTGTTACATCCTCCATTATATGAATATGTAAAAGGCTATACAGATAATGTGGGTATGCAAAAAGGATATAAAGAATTTTTATTAGCTGACAAAAAATATAGTGGATATTGTGAAGTGGATATAGAAAATATTACTCCACTATATATTGCAGGAGAAGATAAAAAGTTCTTCTCTGATGGAAAAAATCTCTGTATACCAGGAAGTAGTCTACGTGGTTGTTTGAAAAATATTTTTAAGATAATCACTAATGGCACTATGCGTGTAGATAAGGAAAATCCAGATATCACTGATAAAATACTTTATTTTAGAAATCTTGCAGGAAAAAAAGTAGACCCTACTAAAAAATTATATAGTGATAGATTTACTTATGATAAAACTTATAAAGATAAAGATGGAAATTTAAAGACTAAAAAAGCAAGTATAGCTAAAGCAGGTTTTTTAGTACGTGAAGGCAAGCAGTATTATATTTGCCGAGCTGAATTAAAGGTAAAAAAAGGCGATAAATGGAAAGTAAATCGTAATGCACCACGTATAGAATGGAATAATGAAGGTGCTGATATATTTACAGGGAATATGAATAATAAAAAACATTATTATCAAATAAAATCTCCTGTATGGAAAGATAAATATATAATACCTGATGATATATTGAATGGTTATCGTGATGATAAAAATAGAAATGGTCTTGATTTATTAAAAGTAGATAATCGTAAAAAAGGTACAGATAGAGAACAATTTTTAAAAGGTGCAGAAAAATTTGATTATATAGTGCCATGTTTTTATGTGGAAGAAAATGGCATAGTTAGTCATTTTGGTGCAGGTCCATATTATCGTATTCCTTATCGAGAAAGTATAGGAGACCATGTACCAAGAGCTTTAAAAGAGGAACAAATAGATTTTGCTGATGCTATATTTGGCAATAAAGAATGTTGGAGTAGTAGAATTTTTGTAGAAGATTGTTATTTAGATAATGATAAATCAGTATTAGAAAAAGAAGATTATGCTAAAATACTTATGGGGCCAAATCCGACATCATTTCAATTTTATTTGAATACAGATGAATATAAAAATCCACAACATTGGGATAGTGAGGCAGGTATTAGAGGTTATAAATTTTATTGGCATAAAAAAATGGATTGGCAAGGCGTTAAAGATGATAATGAAAATATGAATAATGTAATTGCTCCAGTGAAAGCAAATAATCATTTTAAAGGAAAAATTCGTTTTGAAAATCTAGATGCCATAGAATTAGGTGCTTTTATGTATTTGTTTGGTATAGCAGAAGAAGAAGATATCTGTTATAAATTGGGTATGGGTAAATCTATTGGTTTAGGAAGTATAAAATTAACAGGAAAATTCTATTTTAGAGATGATACTTATTATAAGAAACTTTTTGCCACAGATAAAAAAGGCTTTGCTAAATGTTTAATAGAAGTGGATAAACAGATGTTTATTGATGAATTCAAATCATATATAAAAAATAAATTATCTGCTAAATCTTTTGTATTATATAAGCAAAAAATAAAAGATTTGAAAGATATCTTGAGTACAAAATATATGATGGGATTAAATAGTGAAAAATGGAATAATATGACTAGATATATGGAACTAGGAAATAAAGAAGATAAAAACCTAGTTACAAGTAGAGTGCCATTGCCTACTATTGAAGAAGTAATTAAAGGTTTGAAGTAAATAGTGAAAAAGAGCTAAGAAAACTTAGCTCTTTTTTTATAAAAATTTTTATAAGAAATGCCAAAAAAGAATTTTTTGTATAGATATATATTATAGAAAGCAAAATATTATTTTTAATTTATCAAGAAAGGTATGATTTTTATGGGTTTATTCGATTTATTTTTATCTAAAGAGACTTATATACCAACAACTGTACCATCGAGAAGAAACATTCCAGATATTGATGGTAAAAAAGAAAGAAGAGAAAGCTCTAGAGCCATAGAAAGAACATTAAAGAATGTAGGATTGGAAAAAATAGGAAAAGCAGTAGAAGTTGTAAATAATGTGGGAGATTCATTAGAAAATGTGAATGAGGCAACTAGTATATTAAGATTTTTTAAACGCAAAATGAGCGTAGATGAAGCAAAACATATATTAAAAAAAGGCGATCATGTAGGTGTTCATCGTAGTGTATATAGTCATCATGGTATATATGATGGAGATGGATGGGTATACGAATATAATGAAGGTTCTATTAGAATTAACAGCTTAGAAGATTTTGCTGACGGCTCAGATATTTATCGTGTAGAGTATGATGCAGTATATACTAAAGATGAAATCGTTGATAGAGCGAGAAGTCGTTTATTTGAAGAAGATTATAATGTAGTAATTAATAATTGTGAACATTTTGCCGTATGGTGTAGATTAGGAGAGAAGAGCGAATAGGAATTATAAATAGCTAATAAAATAATTAAACAGAAAAAAGACTCTAGTCATTTGACTAGAGTCTTTTTTAGCTAATTTCCGTCCCCTAAAAGCGGGGTTAGTTTTAAACATATTGACCATAATTAGTTCTACTAGGATCAGCGTTTAGTTTCCGTCCCCTATAAACGGGGTTAGTTTTAAACGATAAAAAATATATTGCTATAAAAGATGCCTTATATTCTTTGTTTCCGTCCCCTATAAACGGGGTTAGTTTTAAACTAGTCTTTCAGATAGATTTAAAATCTCTATCAATAATAGGTTTCCGTCCCCTATAAACGGGGTTAGTTTTAAACCTGACGAAGTGGATTATTACGTTGGTATCAGCCAACAGTTTCCGTCCCCTATAAACGGGGTTAGTTTTAAACATAATCGCAAATCCAAAACTGAAAAATTCTTTGTTTCCGTCCCCTATAAACGGGGTTAGTTTTAAACTCTATAACTATAACAGAAGAGTATTTAGCTTGTGGCAAGTTTCCGTCCCCTATAAACGGGGTTAGTTTTAAACAAATAGAAAGGAGGCATAACTATGTGGGATTTACCAGATGTGTTTCCGTCCCCTATAAACGGGGTTAGTTTTAAACCTGTTGATTCTGTATATTTTATTGTTTCTTCCTTAGGTTTCCGTCCCCTATAAACGGGGTTAGTTTTAAACGGGTTACTTACCATGAAAAGCAATATTAAAATTAACAAAAAATGTTTCCGTCCCCTATAAACGGGGTTAGTTTTAAACCAGACAGAGCTAAAGAAAACTATAAGTTTCTATTGAGTTTCCGTCCCCTATAAACGGGGTTAGTTTTAAACTCTATAAAACCACATCTAGGACAAGTGTTACTAGTATTCAGTTTCCGTCCCCTATAAACGGGGTTAGTTTTAAACTGATAGATAAAATCTTCTTTTCTATCAGATCTATTTGGAGTTTCCGTCCCCTATAAACGGGGTTAGTTTTAAACCCTGTGCCCTGGAGCCCGCGTCGTTATTGGGCTGAAAATGCACTTTGCGGTTGAGAACAGGATTTAGATTGATTGGGTGATGTTAGACACTTTAAAAAGTGCCACGAAGCCAGTAATGACGCGGTGCGGCGGAGATGCCGTTTTTTGGCCATTTTGGGCTATTTTTTGCGTTTTAAAAATGAAGTGATGTATAAATATTAGCAAAAAAATATGTGATATTCTTCATTAAAACTCAATCAACTAAAGATATTATAACCTATTTTAAGGGATTTTACAATGCAAAAATTTGCAATATTTTGTTATAAGAGTTTTGCGACTGAGATTATCAGAATTTTCAGTTGAAGTTTTATATTAATTATATAGGAATTTATTTATAAAAAACATTTATAATGAAAAATTTTGATAAATAAATGCCAAAATGAAAGTTTTAAACAAGATATATATAATGTAAGACTTATAAAACTAAAATAAAAGATATAAAAGTTTTTGTCAATAAAAATAAAAAAATTTTTTAGGAAAAATGCCAAAATAAATAAATTGAGGCAGATATAAATAATGTAAGGGATAAAAGTTGATAGATATTGAAAGGATGATTGTAATGTTTAAAGTTAATTTGCATTTATTAGAAGGTTGTAATTTTCATTGTCGTACATGTTTTGCTCATTTTGATAGTAGAAGAACTCTTAGTGTTATGGAATGGAAACATATTATAGATAATTTATATAAATCAGGAAAAGTCAATGCTATAAATTTTGCAGGTGGAGAACCTATGTTATATGCACATCTTGGAGAATTAATAAAATATGTTTATAGCTTGAATATGAAAGTTTCGATAATAACAAATGGTTCTTTAATGACAAATAAATGGTTAAGTAAATATGCTCAATATATAGATATGATAGGATTTTCCATAGACTCTTTTGATAAAAATAATAGTATAAAAATGGGCAGATGTTCTTGTAAAAATCAAGTTTTTGGTAGAGATGAATTTTTAAACATATATCCGGAATTATTAAAACATAATATAAAAATTAAGATAAATACAGTAGTCAATAGATTTAATTATCAAGAACAATTCAGTAAACAGTTAGAAGGTCTAAAGATTGATAGATGGAAGGTTTTGAAAATGAAAGCATTTGATAATGGAAAATTTAATAATCATGATTTAGAGATTTCAATGGAAGAATTTAATGATTTTGTCAAAGCCAATCCTTATGTCAATCGTGTAGTAGAAGATAGTATGGTGAATAGTTATTTTGTAGTTGATGCCAATGGTAATTTATTAGATAATAGCCCAAATTCTTATGGTAGTGTAGGTAGTTTATTACAGGAAGATTTTGAGAGTGTATTTAATAGATTTAATTTTGATGAAGATTTATATAATAGTAGATATGTAAAAGTTAATAAACAAAAAGTGGCTTAATATTAATAAAGTATAAAACAAGATTTAAAATAATTTAATTGTAGATAGAAAAAGGAGTTTTTAATATGTGTAAATTATCTTTTAAAAATAATATTTATTTTGTAGCAAAACGTTCAGAAAAAAATAGAAATAAATTAGATTATTATTTGGTAATACCGGGGAGAGGTCATGAATATGCATTTACTAGAGATTTTAAAAGTGGTTGTTATCAAGCCTATAAAAAACCAGTGTTATTAAATAAAGTGTTACATGAACGCAAGCCTAATACAGCTTTGATGAATTTGAAAAAATATGTAAATTATATAATGCCTTATCTTGTAGAATATTTAAATTTAGAAAAATTAGTATCAAATTGGAAATCAAAATCTAGATATGCTTATGTTGCTTAAATAAAGAAAGGAAATGATTTAATGAATATAGTAAATTTGACTCCGCATGAAATAAAAATTGTAAAAAATAAAGATTGTATGGTGATAAATCCTTCAGGAACAGTTGCACGTTGTGAACAAAATCAAGTTTTAATAGGTAAAGTAAATGGTGTAGATGTTTATAAAACAAATTTAGGGGAAGTGAAAGATTTACCAAATGCTAATAAAGATACAGTGTATATAACATCTATAGTAGTAGCTCAAGCAGTGAAAGATAAAAGAAATGATGTTTTAGTACCGTTTGATATGGTTAGAGATGAAAAAGGGGTGATAATAGGCTGTAAAAGTTTAGCTCAAGTATAAATAAAGTGAAAAGAAAAATAAAAAAGCTAGTACAATTTTGTACTAGCTTTTTTAGATAAGTTATATTTTTAAAGAAAGTTGTTAGCAATTTATTTAATTATTTAATGTAATTAGCAATTAATTCTACAGCTTTATCTATGCCACAGCGACCTACATTGATTATCATATCATAATCTGCGCAATCACCCCATGTAGAACCTGTATAATAATTATAGTAAGAAGCACGTTTAGCATCTTCTTTTTTTAATGTAGCTAAATCTTTATGATAAACATTAGTGCCTCGTATTTTGCGGAATTCATCATCTGCACAAATAAAGAAGTGATGAGCATTTTTTACATCTTTCAAAATGAAATTAGCACAGCGACCGATAAAAATACCAGAATTTTTTTCAGCGAGTGCTTTGATAGCTTTTGATTGTGGAGTGAATAAATAATTATCGTCTTCTACATTCAAATCAGCAAACATAGTTTCATATGGAGAAACACTGCCATAGAGATTGTCATATGTTAAATCTAATTCATCAAGAGAAACACCTTTTTCAAGATGAGCAGAAATAAATGCTACAAGTTTGCGGTCATATAAAGGTATTTGTAATTGTTTAGCTAATTTTTCAGCGATTTCACGACCACCAGCACCATATTGACGACCAATAGTAATAATACAATTACTCATGAAATAATCCCCCTATTTATAAGAGAGCACCTACAAAAGTAGATGCTCTTTATTATTATTTA
>UMLM01007474.1_pt1 | contig 20502 bp, 19 predicted proteins | sample 1966571 | NCBI WGS metagenome assembly UMLM01 (sample SAMEA4836203, study PRJEB28245) | human gut metagenome | biome: gut microbiome; material: fecal sample | place: Denmark | collected 2008 | reverse complement strand
GAAGAGCAAGAGATCCAACTGCCCAGCTTTTTGCACGTCATCAAAGAAGTGACCGATGATGACTCATATAAAAACGCGTCTTTGGCCAGACGGTATTGAGGAGGGGATGGAGATGAAAAGACGGATCGCATGGGAAACGTGCGCGCTTGATGAAATCGAGCTCGTCTATGAAAAAGCTGAAGAAAACACCGCGATCGCCGATCAGCTGGAACAATTAGAGCTGCAGGCATTAAACGAAGCAAAAGCAAATATTGGCATGTTTCCGAGCGATGATCATAAGATCCTTCTTCCCGAACAATTTGACGCGTTGTCTGATAACGACAAAGAGATCCTCATCATGCTTACGGGCAATAAAGGACTTTCTGGCCTGCAAACCGACATGGAGACAGCCACAATCAAGATCAGACTGTCTTCGCTGATTCCAAGGGTCCAGGCCTGCACCATTTTTTCGATATTGAACACCCTGGAAAAACTGGATGGCGCGATCAATGTCCTCATTCCTAAATGGACCTTGGAGCTTTACGTCCCATTGGGCGGCAGAAAGGGATTATCGCAATGGGAACTGCTGATCATGCAGTTGTATCCATGGCTGTCCATACGTGAGCTCTCCACAAATGAAACAGCTGTTTCTTCCTCATAAGTGCAGTTGCAATAAAAGAATTGCACATCTGATCTTCTGTTGGATCAAATGCAGAAGTTTTTTGGAAAAGCGGCTTGACTAATAAGGATTTCTATTTCAAAAGAACCAGAATGCAATGTGAACATTCTGGTTCATTTTATCTTCAATATGACTCGCCAGCAAAAAAATCTTTCAAATCATTTTTTTCATCAAAGAGAACACCTTCGATGATATTGAATAATCCCCATGTATCGGTGTTGAAACAATAAACCAGAAAATCGTTATCGTAAAAATCAAATACTGGAATCATTTGTAATCCCTGAAAATCAGTTTCCAGCCATTCATCAGCGTTTTTGATTTCTGCATAAGAAAGCAGCCTTTTCCCTGGCTCAATCAATACAGACTGATCATTGGAAGAAACGATCCTTTTCACGATTTCTGGTAGTTCATGATGATAAATGTGTTCAATCTCTTTAATACGTTCATCATTAAATCGTGTTTCTTTCAAAGACGTGAAAAAATGTTTTTGTTCCATGTTTATACACCTCCCAATGCTGAACTTAATCTTGATAATGGCGAATTTTTCGAATGAACTCCTGTACGATCATAATGCTCATTTACATGGATTGGAACCAGATTCTCAGCCTCGTTCTTACCACCTAGGCATACAGGAATGATATGATGTGCATCATACTTTTCACCAGCATGGCGAAGAATCTGGCCATTTTTACCAATTACATCTTTTTCATATGTCGGCCATTTCATTCCGGTATTTGTCTCCCATTCACTGATCAATCGCTCGCGCTTATTCTTAAACTCATTTCGAAAAGCTTTATTTACTTCTGGTGTATTCGGACAAAAATCCTTCAATTTGACATTTTCAAGCAAACCACCTAATTTATCACGGGGAAGCAATTCTTTTAAATCTGAAATATAGTCATGAAACAATGTTTCAGAAGTCTCTTTTACTTCAACTCTGCTATCTGGATCAAATGCTTTTTGTAATGTCTCTGGCACTTTCTCGCCCTCGATCCTCTTATCAGGATCTATTTTATTCTCCATATTTTCATTGCTTGCCTTCACATCTTTTATTTCAGTATTTTTTTGAAAACCGTTTGTTTCAAAATTCACATTAATCACCTCCATATTTTCTTTGATATCTGCTAAGCATTTTTCGAAATCTCTCTTTCCTTTCCAATAGTCAATGTTGTTAAAAGGAAAACAACATTGGCATTGTTCTTACCTCAATCCTCCCTCAACGCTCCATTTCTTTAAGGATTGAATATCATTTAAATCATTAAATACGTAATCAGTAATGATTGCCTGAATGATATCTCTTCTGGTTTGTGTTTGAATATCATTTTGAATGATATCATATAATGTTTTTTCGGCTGATCTGGTCCATTCTGTTGGCTCTCCCGCATCTTGATATGCCATTTTTACTGCGTGTTTTATTTCAGGAAACAGCGCGCTCATCAGCGGCGCCATCTTTGTCATCTTTGGTTCTTTAGGCGGACTCAGGATCCATTTGATCAATTTGACTTTAAGAGAGCTTTCTATTTGCAGATCAAGGATCCTCTCCTTTATTTCCTTCAGCCGTCCTTCATCAGCAATCGAATCACATCGGCTCAATAACTCTGCGATCCGCAATCTCATTTCATGATCTGTGTGTTCAGATGTGACATGCGGAGGATCATAAGCGTAATTCGTTTGAATCGTCTTTGCCTTTTTTACTTTGCATAAAACTGCTTGGATCCATTCATTCTGATAAACAGCGGCTACACCCAGGGGCAGCTTAGCCAGCTCCATAATTTGGTCATCATTTAATCCTGCAGCCTTTCCTACCAGTTCCCTGTCTCCCTGATCGGGAAGCCGCATGATGATCTTGGTATTCGTATTGCGAATTGCAGCCATATCAAGCAGCCCAGGAGACTGATCAACGATGATGAATCCCTCTCCATATGTCCGCATTTCCGCAATTGCGTTTGCAATCATTTCAACGCTCTTTCCCAATAAATTCGCGCCTTCTGAAGTTTGCTCAGCAGAAGTTCGTTTCAACAGGTGATGAGCTTCTTCAAGGACAGTGATGTGGGTCAATTCAGAGTTTGTTTCATCGGCAGTGCACATCCGATATTCCTGCAGTTTCAATACTAGGATTCCCATAAGCAGTGATTTGGTTTCAGATGATCCTACCCGGCTAAGATCAATGATCACATTTTGATCAAACAGCGTTTCAAAATCAATTTCATCTTCATGGAAGATCATGCCATATAATCCGTTTGTCAGCGACTGCAGGCGAGTGAGCAGAGAACCTTTGTATGCGCCTTTATTCTCGCTGTCGTATTCACTTGAATCGATGATTGCCTTGATATTCCGGCAAACATCATGAAAGCCTGGATAAAGTTTTTGATCATATGCATTGTCCGAAGTGGTAAGGTTCCATCCGCAATCCTCATATGAACGCTCGATTGCTTCTTTCAATACAGCTGGCATAGCGGCATACATTGGCCAGCAAACGTTGAAGATCTCAACTAATCGGTCGATATGCTCGAGTATATGAATTCCTTTTGGAAAACTGAAAGGATTGATCTTGAGCAACGGCGTCAACATCGGATTCGTGCCATAAACCGATACTTCGCTGGAATTTCCAAACACGTGTTTATACTCGCCCTTGGCCGGTTCAATGACCAAAAAATGCACTCCTTGTTTTCTTGCTTCATTGAGCAGCTGATAGATCGTATTGCTTTTTCCTGAACCAGTGCTTCCCGTCACAAATGCATGCGAGGCCATAGATTGTAAAGACAGGTCAACTGGTGTATTTTCCTCATGATGCATATGATATATGCTGCCCAGTTTTATACATCTTTGGTTTTCTTTTTTTGCATCATATGTCACGATATTCCGACCAAACTCCGCGCAAGTAAAGACAGGAAAACCAGCAACAGATTTCCGGGGAAAATTCAAAGAATAAGAAAGCTCTTTCCCAGACAGTATCGTAGTCGCCGTCACTGCCGGGGGATAGACATAATATGATGCGTCTTCATGAACGATCTCCGGATTTAATCCAAATAAAGGATGACGCAGCTCTCGCAGATACTTGCAGATTTCTTTCGCATCACTGCTCTCTTCTCCTAAGTCGCCGCGCCATACATTGACAGCTGCTTGAGAAAGATATGATTCTTCCCCTTGGGTCAGCGCAATATAAGAATGCGCAACATTACTGACGACATCTTTATCTTCACTTAAGACATAGGCTGCAAAATCCCACATTCCCATCGCGGTGCTTTGTTCCAGCCGCTTCATTTGCTGTTCAAGAAGTTCAAGCGTGTGCTTGATCGTATAATTAGTAAAGGATTGAACTATCCCTTCATTCTTTCCTATATTTTCACTCACATTAGAACTGCGTGCAAAATTTGCCCCGAAATTACCACCTAAGCTTGAGCTTGCAAATGTTCCCGCGGTCCGGCTTGCCGCATTGGAGATCGCGCGGCTCAAGCTTCTTGAAGTTCCTTTTGAAACAGCATCAGAAACTGATCTTCCTACCGTATCCGTCGTTCCTCTGTTCCAAGTATGGTTATAATTTCCAGTAATGCTACTCTCAACCCCTGCGTTAACTATGCCAAGGTTTACTCCGCCCGATGCTCCGACAGTAGAACTTATTCCAACACTATCAGAAGATCCTTGCGTATCAGCATGTGACTCATTTTGACCTGTCGTATGTGTATCACTGATCGTATCAGTATCTGCCTGTGAATCTGTCGTGCTTTCCGTATTGCTCAATGCTTGATTTTGCCCGGACTGTGAACCTATGCTGGCTCCGACATTCACGCCAACTGTAGCTGAAGAACCAAGCGTCTTTCCTTCACTATAGTTAAAATTGGTCTGCCATGACGCATAAGGCGCAAGAGAACTGTATAAATCAGACAATCTGAATTTCCTGTCCTCGATATCTTTTACTGGAGTGGCCAAAAGAATGATCGTATACTGCTGCTCAGCATTCTGGGGAACGACTCCGTCCAGAAGCTTTTCAATGGTCTGGCTGATAAATTTCTCAGATTTTTCCGCAGGCACATTGGATGCGCAAGCTACTGAATAAGTATGGTCATTATTCAGGCAAGGAAGGATTCCTGCACCGGTTTTGTCTTTCCATTCTGATCCAGGAAAATTGCCTTGTAAAGCATTCTTCAATCTGTCCATGAATGATCCGACATCTACATTATTATCCGCATTATTGGTATTGATGACAGCGAGATATACATTTGTTTTGGTCCGCTCACGGTTAAATACCAGCGCAATGTTGCACTCTTCATTGGAGAGCACCTCATACACATTGATCAGCTTTTGCAAGCTGTTTTCTTCTTGACAGCTGACCCATTTGGTAATGTTTAAGTATCTGATATTGTGTCCTGCATCAAATGGCAGATCATATTCTGAACGTTCTGCAATAGGCACATACAGTTCTTTCAATTGTGGAAGATAAGCGTTATAAATCTCTACCGCCCCAGCTGCCAGCAGACGCTTGGTCTGTTCTTCCGCGACACTGTCGTCTAAAGCAGGCATCTCTGAAAGGTATGCTTCTCTGTTTTGCTGAATACGTTCCAGTTCCAAAGGACTAAGCGTGGATAGTTTTGCGACACCGCTGCTAGCTTTTGCGGCAGCTTTTTTTACAATGTTTTTGATTCCCATGATATCACTCCTCTTCGTTTATCTGCCATTCAAGCAGCTGAATGATATGATCGGTCTTTTCTTTTACCACACTGAGTTTCTCCCGCAATGATTCGATCTGTGTCGATTCCCAGTCGATCTTTGACTGCATCTCATTCAATTCCGGATTAAACTGTACGATCTTCTTTTCAATTTCAATCAGCAGCATGTCCATCCACCTGAGAAATGATTCGCTATGACTGGAATGAAATGAGGCATACATCTCCTCCATTTCTTTCGAGAACATTTCATTGCAATATGCATTCAAGCGTTTGATATTCAATCGATCGGATTCTAATAACTTGATATTGCCAATTTGAATAGCAAAATTAAAATCATTCATCTTAAATGAGATTTCCTTATACTTTTCAAATTCAATGTTATCAAAATCCATGATGATCTTATTCAGATCTTTGCGATATTGCTCAGGAAGCGTATCCGCGTCAGCCACGATATCCATCAATTCCAGTTTCAGATACCGTGTCCGCTTTTTCCAATAAGTCTGAGATGTTTCTTCTAACTGTTGTTCCATTTGGGTCATGCTTGACTGAAAATCTTCAGTTACTTTCTTCAACAAAGCTTCAGAAGCTTCTCTGTCTGCTTCTTTTTTGGTCTCTTGAGTCTCGCCAAAGGTGCCGATCGTTTTCGAAATATCATTGGCAAACTGATTTCCAAAATTCTTTATGGACTCTACTCCCGGCTTGGAAAACAGACCGCCGACATTTTTGACAAAATTGTTTTTTAAACCGGAAACGGAATCATCAAATTCTTTGTTTTTTTCCTCATAATTCAGCATTCCTTGTTTTTCTTTGATGAATTGTGATTCCAACTTCCTCAAGTCCTCTTCTGAAAAAGTGGGCAGGATCCGCAGCGCATGATCATGTAGATTCAGCTCATGCTCATGCAAATACTCCTTATAGAATTGACTGCTTTGTACCTTGATCTGGGTCAGCAGATCTTGCTTTTCTTTATCCAGCAGATGAAGCAGGTCATCACGATCTGTTTTTCTGTCTTCCAGCAACTCACTCATTTCTTCTGTGATGATCTGAATGATTCCCTTTAAAAAGCCTGTAGATTGCTGACATTTATTATATGAAGAATATTTTCTGGCAAAGAGCTGGATCTGACGCTCGATCGCATATAATCCGCTGTTGACATAAAGAAGGTCGTGATCAGTTTTCTCACAGTCTTGGACCATAGTTTCTTTAAGCTGGCCTGGCAAGATATCGTAATGATAAAGCGTCGTATAAAAAGCATCTTCCTTGTCAGTGAAAAGACTGCTATGCACCCGGTAGATTCGAGACAAATGTTTATCCAAAAACTTCCCATCGGTCTTTGACCCTAATCCCAAGATGGAAGAAACAAAGAAAATTCCGATAGAATAAAGTTTTTTAGGAATTGCGAGATTTAAGATTTCTTCCGCTTTTTCCGGTGAATAATGTCCTTCTTCCGGAAGATCATTTTCATCTGCCTTATTCACTACGATCATCGTAAAGCGATCATCCAATTCTGGCATCGAACACATCACTTTGTATAAGTTTTCATTATCGATGCTGTCCAGATTGTCATATTCTGAAACATACACAGGCAGTCCGTTCGTCATTCCGTTCAAAGCTTTCTGCAATACGCCTCTATGGTCAACATTCGAGGCAGAATTAGATCCCGGCGTATCCAAAATGGCAAAACGCATGCCACTCTCTTCCCAGATCCCGCCGCTAAATGCCACGTTTACCTCGATCAGATCAGAAATTTCTACGTGTTTATCGGCATTGATCAATGACAATGCACAATTGATCTTACGGACAATGCTCTCTTCTTGTTTTTCATCAAGCATTTTTGACAATTCGTCTAGCAGTGCACTGTCATTGAATTGCGTATCCACTGAGCATGAATGAGATGAAATATGAATGGTTACAGGATAATGATCTGCCGAAAACGTGATGCTCGCATGCTCAGCATCCGCAGACTGAGTGATCTTATATATCTTCGCCGTCACCGGTTCATCTCCGCTAGGCAAGATTTCATTTCCGATCAAGGCATTGATGAAAGTAGATTTTCCCGCGCTGTAGTTTCCCATCACGCAAAGCGGGATCACATCGTTGGTCGCATCAATAAACCTGTCCAGATGATGAGTGAGTTCTTTTGTCTTAAACTCTCCTTGATGGATGATCGGCAATAATTCTTTAAAAGTATCAATGATCTGAGGCAATATTTCTTCCGCATTCAATAAATACACCTTGCCCGGTTTCAATTCAATATGGTCATAGCGGCTGTTCTTTTCGCAAACTTGCTTTAATTCCTGGTAATCAGCCTTCGTTCCTTCAAAATACAGCTCAAGCCTTTCATTCCCTATGCCATACTCCCGTATGATCTCATCAAAGATCTTATTGACCTTAAATGGGAAAAATCCTTCTGTCAGCTCTTTGCTGATCAGCTTGCTGTTTGGATTATTTTCTGCATTGATATCTGTCCATTCGCCGCTTGATCGTTTAAAGATCTGAAAAGTATTCTTGCGCAGATATGGATTGCTGATGATCTTTACTTTTTCCATTCTTATTATTCCTCCCCTAAGTAAAATTACCTATGCTCATATTATAATACAGCATCTTGCCAATTTGGTTATTGACATAGAAAAAACGGGGATCTGCTTCGATGTTCGACACTGCTTCTGGCATGGCATACATGAAAAAAGCCTGACATGCGATCATGAAAGGCTTTCTCTTGGTTCATCCGACATGAAGACAGAAGCTTTGCATGCATTCTGTCTTGTGATCAGATCGTTTTTCGTTTCAATTTGTCCAGCATCGGCGCCGGCAGTTTCTTCATCAATGCATTGACGATCCCAAAGCCGATGACGCGGTCAAGGTAATCGGTGCATACTTGTACGATGAAGCAGCTGAGGGTCAGTCCCAGCGGTGTCTTGGCCAGAAGCTGCACGATGACGCTGGAGCCGGATGAGGTGATGCCGCCAAATAATCCAGCGGTGATCAGCGAGCTGACCAGTGAGCTGGGAATGGTCACGATCAGGGCTGCCGCAAAGATCCACCAGAGCTTGTCGCTTTTTTTCTGCCATGCCAGACCGGTCAAAAAGCCAAACAAGATGCCGACCGGCGCATAATACAGCGAATAAATATCGGAAGTCATGCCGAGGACAAGCCCGCTGAGCACATTGGGGATCATGCCATAGACCGGACCGCAGGCCGCGGCGATCAAGATCGTGCCGATGCTGTCGAGATAGATGGGCAGGCGCAAGATGAGCGCGATCTGTCCGCCGACCAGGTTGATCACGACTGCAAGCGCGATCAGACAGAGATGGTACGTTGTGATTTTGTGTTTCATGAGCAAGCTGAGGCATCAGATCCGGATGTCTCTTTCCCCTTCCTTTCCATATGCGTCATGGTTTCTCAACAGGTGGTCCAGCAGATCAAGCCGAGCGCGGTCACAGCGCAAGATCCGTTCCAAAAACATATAGAAAAATTTGGTCACATCCACTTTGTCGTATACTACCGCGTTATGGGGCCGACGATAGAAATCATAGGCGTCGACAACGCTTTGCCCTCTGCAGATGCCTTCTTCCACGATCTCTACATGTGCCGAAAAGCCACGGCACACTTCAGGATCCAAGAAGCAGGCGACTGCCAGGGGATCGTTGATCACACAGCCGATGAGATGTTCCCACTGCCAGTGGAAATCAAAGTAGAATTTCGTGATCTTGCGGATAAATGCGCCTTCATGCGGATCCAGTCGTTCAATATAGGATAAAAGATCCGGAGTGAGCACGATCTGACGGGTGACATCCAGACCGATCATCTCGATCTGTTTTCCCATCTTTTCCATCTGTTGATAAACGATGGAAGCTGCTTCCGGATCTTCCCAGTAATTGTATTCGGCCACAGGTGAACAGTTCCCATGCGAGCGGTAATTGCCGCCCATGGAAATAAGCCTGTCGATGCATGCAAATGCATCCTCGTCGGTTTCAATCAGATGTGCGAGATTGGTCAGCGGACCGATAGCGATGATAGAGCATCGCTCCTCTCTGAGCTTGCGGCGCAGAAAGGAATTGGCGCTTTCTGTGTTCAACGGACCTTCTGCATTTTCCAGAAAGCTTTCGCCAAGGCCATCCCGGCCATGGGTATCTAATGCGTCCGTATAGGGTTTCTTCAATGGCTTGTCTGCCCCGATCAAGACCGGAACATCCAGCCTGTTCATATGCTTCAGCACCTTACGGGCATTTTCCGCCCCCATTTGCACCGGTGCATTTCCGCATACGACCGTGATGCCGACAACTTCGATTTCCTTTGCAGTCAATGCCATCATGATGGCAAGGCTGTCATCGATGCCAGGGTCACAGTCAATGATCACTTTTTTCTTGATACAGCATCCCTTCTTTCAAAAAAAGACCTTGCAAAGAAAAACCTCGCAAAGTCATGATATGCTTCTGCACATGTAAAGATATCTGATTGAATTTGCCTATGATTATACTGGGAGGTTCGGAACCAGTTCGTCAGTATTAAATCACATCTGAGACAAAGATACAAGCGGATACTCTTCGATCAGAAGAAGATCTCACAGTCAGATTCGACCTTCTTGCAGTTTTTCAGCACCTCTGCCATCACTGCTTTGACATCAGCGCCCTCTTCAAACTCCACATTCATCTTCAAGGTCATAAAGTTCACGACAGCGTTCTTGACTCCATCCGTGCGATTTGCTGCGGCCTCCATCTTATTCGCGCAGTTTGCGCAGTCCACATCGATCTTATAGCTTTTTTTCATGTTGTCCTCCTCATTTCATCAATTAAACATGTATTAAATTGTACAGCTACACTTTATCATAGAATCTCATAAACACAACCTTCTTTGCGGCGGTGCTTCTAAACGGGCGATTTTTATTTCCAAACAGGCCAGTCCCATAGCATAACCCGATCAAATGCGGAAATACTAAAAGCAACGCAAAGATGAAAGGAGCCTCCCATGTGTACGAGCATCGCATTATTCGAATGTAACTGTTTTGGTCGAAACTTAGATCTGGATCGGGGATTTGGAGAAAAGGTCGTCATCATGCCGCGCCGCTTCCCTTTGCATTTCCATCATGCCTCAAACCTGGATCGTCACCATGCCATGATCGGTATGGCTGCGGTCGTCGATGATCATCCGCTGTACGCAGAAGCGATGAACGAGCATGGACTGTATATGGCGGGACTGAATTTCCCTGGAAATGCACATTATGAGGATGCTGTCCCCGAAGGAAACACCGCACTGGCTCCTGATGAACTGATCCCGTGGATCCTGGGCACTTGCCAGAACATCGAAGAAGCCAAAGAAAAGCTGCAAAGCATCTCACTAGCACGGATACCATTCACCCGACATGATGGACAAACTTTGCCATTGGCCCCTTTGCATTGGCACATCGCAGATCAACACGGCGCATTGGTGCTGGAAACCATGGAATGCGGGAACTTTCTATATGAAGATCCTGTAGGAGTGTTGACCAATAATCCGCCTTTCCCCTTTCATCAGATGAACTTGAATCAGTACCAGCATCTTTCCGCTTCTCCGGTGCAAAACAAGATCGCGCCGGCATTGGATCTGCAGCGTTTTGGAGAAGGGATGGGCGCTTTCGGATTACCTGGAGACTGCTCCTCTCCTTCACGATACATCCGTGCTGCCTTTTATCGATTGAATTCCCGTTGTGAAGATCAAGAGCACTCGCGCGTAGCACAGTTTTTTCGCCTTCTGGATACAGTAGCGATGCCTAGAGGAAGCGTCATTACCGAACAAGGCCGTGAAGACATCACCATTTATTCCTGCTGCATGAGCAAGGCAACGCAGACGTATTATTGCAAGACTTATGAAAGCGCCGGCATCTGCGCAGTATCCATGCGGCCAGAAATGATGGATGACAAACAGCTTCACATTTATGATTTATGCCAGCAATGGTCACCGATCTTCATCCCTGAACAACGTGCTTAAGATCATCTGGAAAAGCAATGTTCATGGCATTTCAGGCATCTGCTGGAATATGAAATCTTAAAATATCATCCTTTCAGATTGGCCAAGGCAGATGGATCGTTCTCCAGGATCGCCCTTACCGTGGAACAGCTTTCCAGATCTGCGCAATTGCCGCAGGTCGCCATGCCTTTTTTCAATGCGCACTGGCGGATCGCGCACAGCTTATCGCAAAAGATCGTTTTGACGCCATCGACGCGGCAGCCCTGGCAATGAATATGCTCAGGAAGGATCGGCGCCTGATTTAATTCAGCCCACAGCTTCGCCGTTTTTTCCCGCAGTGCCTGATCGTCATTGATCGTTGCGAGATATGCGTCGCATTTTTCACAATCCAATCCGCAATATCCGATCATCTTTTTCATTTTATGTCCCTCCTCAATAATGAATATATCATGTCGATCAACAGGATTCTTTTGATCTGACTTTTTCTTGATCGCCAGTAATCGAACAAGATCTTGAAACATGGATGTGCGGCCAGCGCAAACATCACCCATTTGCCATTCCTAATTTTGGCTTCATCATAGCACTTTTGTATTGTGGAGAATACGCATGCCGGTCTGCCTCAAATTGCGCGCTCCCCGTTTTCAAAGATGATCATCAGCCCTATTTTCTCTGGCATAAAGCACGCACAGCTTGGTCCATACGTCATATAAGGATCCTTTCGTTTCCTATGCATCCGGTATGCTCTCCAGCATAGCTCCTCCATCTATTATTCATGGCACTTTCATTTGGGACGCATTCCGTTTTCTCAAATGTTCGATCTATACAGATCATATCAGTGATCACTATGCCATTCAATGAAATGAGCCATTTGACTGTTTTTGCTCCACTGACGCATAAGAAGACCATCCAGACTATATCCAGATGGTCTTCTCTCATTATTTGATGATATCAGACAAGTTTGACCATTAGTCAGCGAATCACTGTATCTGATTCACGATTAGCCAAAACCACAAAACAATACATGATCAAAAAATGTTTTTCCTGAAGAAGTCGTTACACATGCTGTGATACTTTGCTTTTGATTTCTCTGACCAGTTCATAAACACGTGTTGCGGGACACATCGTTGAAGGATGCGTTTTCCCATCTCTCATACACTGCTGGTACTTTTGCTCTGCTATTACCAGTGCCCTTTCTTCATTTCCATATTCGCATAACCTCATATATACATTCTTATCTGCTTTTGTGTACTCATGTCCGGTTTTTCTGAAATAAAGTTCTGCAAATTTAGAACAACAGGTCCATGAATCTTGAATCACTGGCATCATGCCAAAATATGCGAACAGCCATATTTCAAAGCATGGATTTGACCACCCCGCATAAATACCTGCCTTTTCTGCCCGCGTAACAATTTGATCAAAATCAACGACTTGATCGCGGTCAAATACTATCCATGGAATTCGATATTGCGCATCATATGCGGTCAGTTCCTGACACTTTTGAATAAGATCCTGCGTGTCCGTCTCCACAACTTTTATTACAAGCTTTTGCTTCATCTCCTCAGGCAAACTATTATGCAGGCCAGTAAAGAAACAACACTCTGTTGCCTCTGTATCCGTCACTACCAGATAATATCTCATTTCTGGTATTCTTCGCTTGCTGCGTTGATCTCGTGTTTTGCGATTGCCCATTCGATCCTTTCTAGCCAAAGATCATTCCTCCTTAAGAAACTTTATTGTTTTCAAGGACGGGATCGCGCCATACTTTCCGAGCAGATAGTTTTTTTCGTAATTCTCGTCTTTTCGGATCCTCGATCCATCTTCATCAACAAAATCGGCCAATGAATAGAGTGTGGATAAACCATCCTCGTCCTTGTCTGTAAACCAGATTTCATCCCGCCGTAATAATTGATTAGATAACAGCCACGTATCATGAGTAGTAAATATAAGTTGTGCATGATTGATGTTGTTTTCTAAATTGAGAAAAGTCAAAATGAAATTGCGAACAAGCAGCGGATGTAAACGTGCATTTAATTCGTCGATAAAGAACACACCGCCATGCATCAACACCTCTTGTAATTCAGGATACAAGGCGAACATCTTCAATGTGCCCGCTGACTCTGCTTGTAATGGGATTTTTGCAAGTTCATCAGAGCCGATCATTTTGTGCAATGCGTCTATTTGAAAATATTCATTTTTCGGATCATCTTGCTGAGGAAGCCGAGTGATTTCAAACCCTTTGATCGTTTCATCGAACGAGGCCAAAAAATCAACTACTTTCTCTTGTACTTTTTCATCATCCACAAAGCCATCCGGCAACAATCTTGACATGAAAAAACTGGTCATGACATTGCCAAAATCCGCGAATTCATTATTCAAGAACCAATCTCTGACTAATTTGCACTTGGCAATTCGCAGCTTTGCGCCCAGTGATATGATCAAAACTTGTTTTTCCAATGCCACAGAGATGTTCTCCCTGCTCGCTTTTGGAATTCCTGAAAGATCTAAAGTATCTTCGCTTCTGTAAAAAACTGCTTTATATTTCTTAGATGTCTTAGACTTGTAATTCATCCACTCTTCAGTAATGCCTTTTTTGCCAATACAAAAACCGTAATTATAGCTCTTCTCTGTTTTATCCCCGGGTACAGTAAAATAGACTTCGAAGGTCGTATCCGTTTGAGCAGAGTTCTTGTCAAACAAAAATGGACGTGGACGGATCTCTTCAAAACTTTTTACTTCATCTCCATATTTAAATGAATTGATGACATACTTGGTCATATATTCAAATGCGCTGTATACATTGGATTTTCCGCTTGCGTTTGCTCCGTATATAGCAGCAGTCAACAATAGTTTTTCTCCTCCAACCGCAACCACTCTATCCGAAAATTCCGTCATTTTGGCTGCTGATAGATCTAACGTTGCTTCATCTCGAAAAGAATTAAAGTTTTTAAAACTGAATTGGATCAACATCTCGGTGTCGCTCCTTTCTGTTCCTACAAATCTATTATATTCGTTTTTTTATAAAATCACCTTCTAAATTCGATTTATTCTCATTTATGAATTGATTTTATCCAATTTCTCCATGATTTTTTTCATCTGCCATATAGTCAAAGAAAAACAGGATATCCAAGCCGAATCCGCATCATCTCTGGATAAAAAAACCATCCAGACTATATCCAGACGGTCTTCTCTCATTATTTGATGATATCATACGGCGTTTTTTACTGCTGAACGCCAAAATGCCTGCAAAATCCATCATAATCCTGTTTCATCGCCATATGAACATCAAACAGACTTGTACTATTGGTCAATGATAAAAGCAGCTTTTCAATGCGGGACTGCACGCTGCCTGGATCACGCAAGATCTCATCGATAAGCGTACGATTGTCTTCATAAGTATATGGATACTTTTCTTTCACGTAAGCCAATTCCTCAGGATGAGAGATCGTATATTCGCTCATGTTCCATTCGCTGCTCAGCTGATCGATCATCGCGGATCGTTCATTTTCGACAGGCTGCGAATTACGGGTATAATCCCTGCTCAAAAACGCCGCTGTGATCTTACTGAGTTTTGGATCATACATATACTGATAAGATTCCCATGAGGTAAATCCAGAATGAAGACATTCTTGCGCAGATTCTGTGTTCAAGCAGTTTTTCTTCTGGATCATGTTGATCAGATTCAGAAACAGCGGCTGGACCCATTTGGAATCCATGAACGTCGAAAGCGTGACGATGATCCGACACATACTTTGCTCTGCCCGATGATCCAAAGTGACCTTATCCAAAAAGGCACTGAAACGTTTCGTATCATTTTGAAACTTTCCGTTTTTCTGCCGCAAGTCAATTTCCAAAATAAACCCATATACATCACACATCAGGAATTCGCTGACCGACACATCATTCTGTTCCACATATTCAATGATATGCATGAATACATTTCTTGCTTTCTGTTCTCTTCCGCTGAGCATGAGGGACACCGCGTATTCAAACATATAATTGAAATCCTGCATCTGTTTTGCGTGAACCTTTTCAAAGTATTTCACTGCTTTTTTGTATCTGCGCTGCGCAAATTCTACATGCGCTAAATGTGTCAGGACCTGCGGTGAATTCGGTTCATTCTCATTGATCTGCAAAAGCAATGCTCTGGCATCATCAAAATGCTCTCCACGAATATACGCAACTGCCTGCAAGAAACGGATATCGTCTGTCTCTTTGACGGCTTGAACATCAAGAAGCAGCTTTGACGCTTTCTCTGGATCGCCTGTCACGGTTTCCAGATATGCCTGTTCCAATTGATCTTTCATCTCTGGAGAATACAGCTGGCACAATTCACCAACTATACGCTCCGTTTCTGCTTTCATCCTTTCCTGCAAAGCTTGTTCTCTGTTCGTTGTCTTTTCTTTAGTTTCCATATCATCTATCTCCTGTTTATATAATATGTAAAAACGGCAGACGCTCGATCTGCCGTTCATTTTGTTCATGGTCGGGATGACAGGATTTGAACCTGCGACCCCTTGCACCCCATGCAAGTGCACTACCAAGCTGTGCTACATCCCGATATCCATGCAAACAGGCGATACTGCATCTTCAAATCTCGTCCTGTCCAGAAAATGATATCACTAAATCACAAGTTTGGCAATAAGGTTCGTATATTTTCACTGGCACACTCTATCATCATTTACTAGCATCTATCCAAATAACACTATACTCTTTTCCTACTTGATCACCTACATTTTTCACATATCCTTCAATTAGATTTTTGGCTCTCTCTTTTGCTTGAGATAACAGTGCCTCATTTTCCTGTGCTGTTTTTTTCATATCATCCTGCGCCTCTGCCAATGCCGCTGTCTCTTCTTCTTTTGTAATCTCAGTAAAAAGACCTGTTTCTGTCAAAGGTTCTTGCATAGATTCTTCATCTAGATCGATATTTAAAATCTCTGCGTCTGGAATAGTAATTTCAACTCTGCCTTTATCATCCGGTTCAGATACCGATACTTTATTCACGTCAATTCCCAATTCAACGATACCACTATATTCGACCCATATTTTTTTGTAGCCTGTCCCAAGCCATTTAAATAACCCACTTGCTTCTGTCTCAGCTTTGGCCACGTTATGGTAATAACATTTCAAAGTCGCCAGTTCACAAACAGATTCAATTCCTGAAAAATCAACATCTGTAGGTATATTAGAACAAGCGCTTAATCCTAAGCCTGTCAATACAACCAAAACACTGTTTATAATTCTTTTCATTCTCATGCCCCACCTCATACAATACTTACCATACGATTTTGTATCCCGCACTATTTAATATCGGAGACAATAAAGCTTCTATCACTGATTTTAAATTATCTTCCGCTGTTTGATATAGTTTTGTTGAAGAATTAGCTTCGTTGACTGCATCTTTTTTGCATAGCGTGATTACTTCTTTTAATGAAAGATCTGGATTTTTCGGTATGTAACTAATGGAGTCTTCCTCCAGAGTTGCAATATTGACCGATATTTCTGGAAGTACAGGTTGGATTACTTTATTCTCTTCATCAATATTAAATGCAACATCTTCCATTTGTATACCTACTTTTACATTTGCATCATAAGCAATATAACACTCCACCTCTTCAGTTGATTCATCTGCATATTTTTCAGCAATTCCATTGTATACAAATTCTGCAGTAGACAGTTGACTTATATTAATTGCATTTTTCAGCTGAGATGAAGTAATCACATTTTCTTTTTTTATCTCTGTTGCTGCTTTAGGAATCAGTATCTTCAAAGCTGCAACAATCACAACGATCAGCAGAAAGATAAAAACGATTTTTCTTTTCTTCATCATTCTTCCCCCATTTACCTTATTTCGGCCGGAAGTTATTATATATCATTTTAATTAACTTCAAAACTATATTTTTAAAAATGTATATTGAACTAGGAATTAGACCATTTTATCCAATTAACATATTTTCCTTGCTGATTGCTTGAGCACGCAAACCAGAACCAACTTTTAAAATTCCTTTACCTCAAAAAGGCAGATCTTACATTTCTCCTTTGCGCTTAATCATGTATAATAGATAAGTCGTGACAATGAGGAGGTTCATATGATATTAGAGAAAATTGATCAGGATCTGTTGAAGATGGCCGAGGAATCGGAGCCCATCCTGGCAGAGATCTATCAGCGCATCGATGATGTCTGTTTACATAATTCGAACCGGATCTTATCTGCGTTCATCGAAAACCAGGTTTCTTATTCAGATTTCGCAGATATCAACGGATATGGAAACTATGATGAGGGCCGAGACAAGATCGAACGGATCTTTGCAACGGTGCTGGGCTGTGAGGATGCCTTGGTGCGCCCGCAGATCATGAGCGGGACAAACGCGCTGTATCTCACACTGTCTGCACTGTTGAAGCACGGAGACACGATGATCTCTTTGTCCGGGAATCCCTATGATTCCTTACAGGAGATGATCGGACTTTATGGCAGCTCTACACAATCATTGAAAGCTTATGGGGTAAAATACGAACAAATCGATCTGGTCAACGATGACTTTGATGATGACCAGATCGTTGAGCGCCTGAAGGCTGGAAATGTGAGATTGGTAGAGATCCAGCGCTCCAGAGGATATGCGCATCGCCTGTCACTGTCCATCGCAAAAATCGAGCGCATCATCAAAAAGATCCGTGAAGTCAATCAGGATGTCATCATCATGGTGGACAACTGCTATGGCGAATTGGTAGAAAAACTAGAGCCGGGCCATGTCGGCGCAGATGTCGTGGTCGGTTCATTGATGAAAAACCTTGGAGGCGGTATTGCGTCAACGGGCGGCTATATCGCAGGAAAGGCTGAATTGATCCGTATGGTGGCTGAACGGCTGACCGCACCTGGCATCGGCAAAGATCTGGGCGCAAACTTCAACTTGAACAGTTCATTCTTCAAAGGCATCTTCATGGCCCCTAACGCAGTCAAGAGCGCATTAAAAACGGCGGTCTTCTCTGCCTATATGTTAGAGAAGATGGGATACAACAACGTATCTCCCGCCTATGACGAAGAAAGAACGGATATCATCCAGACTTTAGAGCTTGGCACAAAAGAAAACCTTGTGCATTTCACACAAGGCATTCAGGCATCCAGCCCGATCGATTCCTTTGTCCGTGTCTTGCCGGCGCCGATGCCAGGCTATCCTTTTGATGAAGTCATGGCTGCCGGAAGCTTCACCCAGGGAAGCACGATCGAATTGAGCGCTGACGCACCGATGGTCGAGCCTTACACATTGTATATGCAGGGCGGACTGACTTTCGAATATGGCAAGCTCTCGATCTTATTGGCGCTGACCAACATGAAAAACAATGACCAGTGATCTGGTCCAAACGACTCAACGGGGTGTCTCCACCCCGTTGTTTTCGTCTTCAGCTTTGTCCTCAGCGATCTAGCAGCTGCCCGGCTGTCCGCCATCGATCCGGATGATGGTATTGTTGATGAAGTCCGCTTCATCGCTGATCAAAAATTTGACCAGATAGGCGACCTCCTTGGGATCGCCGTAACGCTTGACCATGATCTTTTCAATCTCTTCCTTCAAAAACTCCTCATCATACCCATCTAATTCATTTTCCGTGCCGATGAAGCCCGGCGCTATGCAGTTGACATGGATATAGGGAGCAAACTCAAACGCAAGATTGTGTGTCAGGGAAATCAACGCGGCCTTTGAGGCGTCATAATCGATGCACATGGGATAGTACGTGTTGATCCCATTCGTAGAAGAGATGTTGATGATCCGGCCATATTCCTGATCCAGCATATGCTTATACACACGCTTGCTGCAATTGAACGCTCCGACGACATTGACATCCAGTGTCCTTCTGAATTCCTCCGCGTTCTTGAGATGGAACAGGTTGGACAGATCCACTGCGGCATTATTGATCAGGATATCGATTCCGCCCAGCTTCTCCTCGATCTCAGCGGCCATCCGATCGACTTGATCCGCATCAGAGATATCGGCACAGACAGCCAGACAGCGCACGCCGTATTCGTGGATGATCTGTTCTTTTAACGCTTCCGCAGCCTGTCTGGATGTCAGGTAATTGATGACGATATCATAGTGGTTCTTGGCCAGCTCCAACGCGATCGCTCTGCCTATCCCGCAAGCGCCGCCGGTGATCAATACGACTTTGTTCATCATGATAAAAAGAAGAGCTGATCAAGCTCTTCCTGCATATTTGCCGTCAGTGGAGAATACGACGATCTTTTCACCAGGGCCGATGAACTGCGGAACGCGCAAGGACAGACCGGTCTCTGTGACTGCATCCTTCGTCTGATTGGAAGGCGCCCCCTTAATCGGCGCATCTGTTTCTGCAATGGTCAATTCAACCTTTTCCGGAATAGATACAGACAGCAGCAAGCCTTCAAAGAAGATCAAAGAGACCTCAGAGCCTTCTACGATGAAATATTTGTTGAAGCCGATCTGATCCTCACTCAGCTCATAGGTATCAAAAGTTTCCATATCCATGAAATAATACGTTGCATCAGCTTCATAAGAGAACTGGGCGCTCTTCTTGGAGATATTGGCCTGTTCAAATTTGGTCGAAGCGTTGAAATTTCTTTCCTGTGTATTTCCTGTCTTCAGATTTTTCATCTTCGTCTTCAAGATCGCCGCACCTTTTCCCGGTTTTACATGCTGGAAATCCAAAACCTGCCACGGATCACCATCTACGATCAAGGTCAGACCTGTTCTAAAATCACCTGCAGAAATTGCCATTACATTCACTCCATTTCCTATTTTCTATCATTTATTGTATCAATTTTACGTGATATCCTCAAGCTATTTTCAAAATATCGATAGGCGTTCGTCTTCATGGTGAGACTTGATATAGTTGCTCCACTTGATATAGCCGTAAGTCGTATTGGTGAAATACCCCAGCTTTAAGATGAGCAGCACATACTGTCCGGAGATGATGTTGATGATCGCTTCCAGCGCTGCGCAGATATACCATGCGATCCATTGTTCTCTGAATCGGAAGAAGATGAACAGACCGTTGGCGATGCCCACTGCTGAAGCGCATGCATCGATATAGATGATCGCGGTCTCTAATGCTTCGTTATTGTAGAAGTCGGTGGCGATATCCAGCCCGCTGATCAAATAACCAATGACGATCGTCCAGACGACGATGCCGACGATGACCAATGCTTCCTGCCAGCCTTTCAGCCGTCTGACGACCGTCAGCTCATCTTCCTGTTCATCCTTG
>UMLM01014315.1_pt1 | contig 20706 bp, 18 predicted proteins | sample 1966571 | NCBI WGS metagenome assembly UMLM01 (sample SAMEA4836203, study PRJEB28245) | human gut metagenome | biome: gut microbiome; material: fecal sample | place: Denmark | collected 2008 | reverse complement strand
GATCACCGGCAGGTGGGTCAGCTTTTTCAGCACCGGAATGGCGGCAATGTCCAGAGTGGCCCGGCTGTCGGTTTCGAAGGTCCGGATGCCCCGCTCACACAGGATCACCTGCCGGTTGCCCCCGGCCAGGATATACTCCGCCGCCTGCAGAAGCTCCGTCACGGTGGCGGACATGCCCCGCTTCAGCAGCACGGGCTTCCTGACCTGGCCCAGGGCCTGGAGCAGGGCGAAATTCTGCATATTCCGGGCCCCGACCTGCAGGATATCCACCTGATCCAGGTCCTCCAGCTGGCGGGGGTCCGTGATCTCCGACACCACCGGCAGTCCGGCCTCATGGCCGGCCTCCGTCAGCATGGAAATGCCCGCCTGGCCCAGTCCCTGGAAGGAATAGGGGGACGTCCGGGGCTTGAATACCCCGCCCCGCAGCAGCTGCGCTCCGGCGGCCTTGACCCGCCGGGCGACCCCGGCCATCTGCACCTGGGATTCCACGGCGCAGGGTCCGGCGATCAGGCAGAACTCCGCCCCGATCCGGGCGTCGCCCACCTCCACCACGGTGTTGTCCGGGTGGGCGGCACGGCCGGCCAGGCGATAGGGCGGCGTGATGCGCCGCACGTCCAGCACATAGGGCAGGGCCGCCAGACCCTCCGGGTCCAGCCGCCAGGTGTCTCCCACCAGGGTCAGCACGTCGGAGTCCCGGCCCGGGGTCCGGCCGATCCGCACCCCCTGATTCATCAGGCGCACCGCCAGCTGCCGCAGGGCGGGCTCCTGGGTGTCTTTTTGGATAATAGCGATCATATGATCCTCCATGCGGCTGTGCCGCTGTATATTCCCGGATATTGTACCGCAATGCGCGGGTTTTTGCAACCGTGGAATTTCCCGAGGAATATGCAGAATGCAATAACCGAAATACAGATAATTTGTATATAGCTTGACGATTGACAATGTGTATGCTATGATAGATGCAGGTCATCAGAATAGACAAAATACAATGCTTTCATGCGGAAATATTTTCTGTTTTGACGGCCTGCATGGCTCATCCCATCCAACCGGACATAAACGGAGGTATCAAATGAAAAAACTGCCGAAAATGCTCTGCGCCCTGATTCTTTGCGCCCTGATGGTGACTGCCGCAGTTTCCTGCGGCCAGAAGCCCGCCCAGCAGCTCCAGGACCCGCCCCAGCAGGAGGACCCCCAGCCTGCCCCGGAGCTGAAGATCGCCGTGGACAGCGATCCGGCCCGTTCCGCCGTCATCCACTGGTTTTATTCGGAGGAGGGGCAGGCCCTGTTCGGGGACAAAGATCTGAATGACGTGCTTTTCTCGGTGGACCCCCGGGATATCGCCCAGGAGCTGAAGCTGGGGAACTATGACGCCGTCGTGTGCGCCCCCGATCAGAAGGCCCTGCAGCTGCTGGGCGGCTATGAGTCCATGCCTCTGCTCAAGGACGCCGTGATCTTTGTCCACGGCAACATCGGGCAGGAGGATGCGGACTATAACCTGTCCTCGGAGACCCTCCGCGGCATATACGCCGGCACCGCTCCCCTTTTCTGGGATGAGGCACAGACCCAGCCGCTGATTCCCGCCTATGGCTATGCCAGCGATGCCCAGGACCCCCTCTGGCAGCTGATGTCGATGCAGTTCGGCTTCACCGCCGACGCGCCGGATATCCTCACGAGGGGGACATGGGACAACCCTGTGAGGGCCACTGTTGAGACCGGGCGGGTGGGATCGCCGCTGTTCCCCCTGCACTATAACTGGCTGTTCGGTGAGGCGGGAATCAACGGGTCGGTGATCTCCGTGGACGGCGTGCGGCCCACAGACGCGACGCTGGCGGACGGGTCCTATCCCTTCACCCTGTCCTACTACGGCCTGTATTCGCCCAGCCACCCGCAAGCCCAGCAGATCATTACGATTTTACAGGGTGTGCAGGCTATGCAGTCCGCAGACTGACCGCATCCCGGCATCGTCCTCTCTTTTTTCGGAAAACAGTTGCCGTAACGGCGAAAATATACTATACTGTTTATTTGACAGTGCCGCTGGCACAATTTACCGGAAACAGGACGATGGATATGAAAACAAGCGACTTTAACTATGAATTACCGCCGGAGCTGATTGCCCAGACGCCCATCCCCCAGCGGGACGCCTCCCGGCTGCTGGTGCTGGACAAGAATACCGGCGCATGGCAGCACCGGCATTTTTACGACCTGCCGGAGTATCTCCGGCCCGGCGACTGCCTGATTCTCAATAACTCCCGGGTGCTTCCGGCCCGGCTGCTGGGCCACCGGCTGCCCGGCGGCGGGGCCTGCGAGGTGCTGCTGCTGATCGACCGGGGAAACAAGACCTGGGAGTGCCTGGTGCGGCCCGGCAAGCGCATGCGCACCGGGGCGAAGCTGTCCTTCGGCGACGGCGAGCTGATGGCGGAGGTGGTGGAGGAGCTGCCCGGCGGCAACCGCCTGGTGCGCTTCGATTATGAGGGAATTTTCCTGGAGGTGCTGGAGCGTCTGGGGAAAATGCCCCTGCCCCCCTATATCAAGGAGGAGCTTCAGGACCAGGAGCGCTATCAGACGGTGTACTCCAAGGTCAATGGCTCCGCAGCCGCCCCCACGGCGGGCCTGCACTTCACCCAGGAGCTGCTGGATCAAGTATCCGCAATGGGTGTAAAGCTGGGATACGTTACACTCCATGTGGGCCTGGGGACCTTCCGCCCGGTGAAGGAGGACGAGATCGAGGGCCACGAAATGCACAGTGAATACTGCGTGATCCCCCAGGAGACGGCGGACCTGATCAATGAGACCAAGAAAAACGGCGGCCGGGTCATCTGCGTGGGCACCACCTCCTGCCGCACCATCGAAAGCTGGGCCGCAGAGGACGGCACCATGACGGCCAGCGCCGGATGGACGGATATCTTCATCTATCCCGGGTATCGGTTCAAGGTACTGGACGGGCTGATTACCAACTTCCATCTGCCGGAGTCCACTCTGATTATGCTGGTGTCCGCCCTGGCGGGCCGGGAGCACGTCCTGGCGGCATATCAGGAGGCGGTGAAGGAGCGCTATCATTTTTTCAGCTTTGGTGATGCAATGCTTATCCTGTAAAGGATGCAGCAATACAATAAGGACCGACAAGCGAAGCGGGAGCCCGGCGTCTGCCGGACTCCCGCTTTTGCAAAAGTTTATACAACTTGCCGCCAGTCCGCCTTTTATGCCAATGCGGCGGAGCAGCGATTTGCGAACTGCCGGTCTGTAGCCCGGCAGGATATTTTGCCGCAAAAACAAAAGAAAGTGCTCAATTCACAAAGAATCAAGCACTTTTCTCTTGGCACGCCGTGAGGGATTCGAACCCCCGGCCTTCTGGTCCGTAGCCAGACGCTCTATCCAGCTGAGCTAACGGCGCGTGTCTCTTGACGACTTTGCTATAATACCACGGTCTCCCAGAAAATGCAAGTCTTTTTTTCAAAAAATCCAAAATTTTTTTTGGATGGCCTGTTCAGCGAAAGCTGATGGGATTCTGTGGCGCCGTATAAGGAACTTTTCCCCGGGAATACTGTTTTTATCCAAGTGACGGAGGCAGTAGTGGAATGCAGGGAAAAGTGGAGATCTGCGGCATCAACACCGCCAAGCTGGAGGTTCTGAAAAACGATGAAATGACGGAGCTTCTGCGGCGGACCAAGGAGGGAGACATGGCCGCCCGGGAGAAGCTCATCCGGGGCAACCTGCGGCTGGTGCTGTCGGTGCTTCAGCGATTTGCCAGCCGGGGCGAGAACATGGACGACCTGTTCCAGGTGGGCTGTATCGGCCTCATCAAGGCCGTTGACAACTTCGATATCAACCAGCCGGTGCGCTTTTCTACCTACGGCGTTCCCATGATCGTGGGGGAGATCCGGCGGTATCTCCGGGACAACAGCGCCATCCGGGTGTCCCGAAGCCTGCGGGACACGGCGTATAAGGTCCTCCAGGCCCGGGAGCGTCTGCTGCGCCAGAGTCAGCGGGAGCCTACCGTGGAGCAGCTGGCCCAGGAGCTGGCCATCCCCCGGGAGGAGGTGGTGCTGGCCATGGACGCCATCGTGGACCCGGTGTCCCTGTACGAGCCCATATACTCCGAGGGCGGCGACACGGTATGCGTCATGGACCAGGTCAGCGACCGCCGCTGCACCGACGAGAGCTGGATCCAACGCATTGCCCTGAAGGACGCCATCAGCCGCCTGACGCCCCGGGAGCGCAGCATTCTGATGATGCGCTTCAACCAGGGAAAGACCCAGATGGAGGTTTCGGCGCAGATCGGCATATCCCAGGCCCAGGTGAGCCGCCTGGAAAAGGGTGCCATCCGCGCCATCAAGAAGGAGCTGTAGCGCATACCGTCTCCCCTGCCCTGCCCGGCAGTCCATCTGCCGCAGGAATATCAAAAGGGCCTGCTGCCTGCACTTTGCAGACGGCAAGCCCTTTTGGCTGCTTGAACGATATTATGCCCTTCTGCGGCGCTTGCGGCGGAACTTATCCAGCACGCCGGTGACGATGCCCCGCTCGTAGCGGTTCATACCAAACAGCCACAGGCTGGCGGCGTAGACAGCCACGAACACGCAGCCCCAGATGAGAATATCCAGATACCCGGACACCGGAGCTAGCACGGCGATAAGCACCGCCACGATGGCGGGTACCAGCATGGACGGCAGCAGCCGGGCGATACGGACCCAGAACCAGCGGACGTCCAGGCCCACATGGCGGCGGAAATACCAGTTGATGGGAAGGACGTTCCCCACCACCGTGATAAACAGGATGGACCCGGCCACGCCCACCAGGCCGCCGTATTTGCACAGGGGGATCATCAGCCCCACATTGACGGCGGCGGCGGCCAGATAGACCCAGGCCCGGAACCGGTGCATATTCTTGGCCCGGAGGATCTCCAGCCCCACAAACTGGATGGCGGAGACGATGGTGCTGGCAAACAGCAGCAGGGCCACGGGATAGTCCACGGCAAACTGCTCCTTGCCGCCGGCCCACAGGATCACAAAGGGACGGCCCACCGCCACAAAGCCCAGGAACACCGCCATCAGCATGATGAACTGCAGGCGTCCTGCCTTGGTCATCAGCCGGGTCAGCTCCCGGTTGGAGTCGCCCTCCGCCACCATCCGGTGAACCCGGGGGATCAGCACATTGGAGATGGCCATGGCAAAGGACAGATAGTACACGTTCAGCTGGTTGGCGCTGTAGTATACGCCGGACAGCTCCGCGCCATGGATCCAGGTGGTCATCAGGGTGCCGATGCCGTAGTTCAGCTGGTCCACCACCACCGCCAGGAAGATGTAGAACGTGAAGCCCATCATGCTCTTCATCAGCGGCAGGTCGTAAGTCCGGAAGGACACCGGCATTTTCAGCACCGCGAAGCAGTAGGCCATATACGTCAGGCCGCACACGATGGTCAGCACCAGCGAAAGCGTGGCAATGGCCGGGGAGCGGAAGCCCAACAGCAGCAGGGGAATGGAGATCAGCGGACTCAGCACGGATTTGGCCATGGTGACAGCCTTCAGGAACAGATACCGCTCGTGGATGTTCACATGGGACTCAAAAACGCTGAAGGGGAAGGACAGAGCCGCGTTTAGGGTCATGATCCGCAGGAGCTTTGCGCCCAGGGCCAGTTCCTCCGGGGCCCACTTGGTGCCGAACACCATCTGGGGATGGGCGGCCAGAAAGAAGCCCAGGGCCAGCAGCACCAGTCCCAGCAGCGACAGGGTCACCAGGAACATGCCGTTGAGCTTTGCCATTTCCCGCCGGTCCTTGGCCACCTTGGCCTGGGAATAGTAGCGGATATAGGCGCTGCCCAGGCCCATGCTCAGCAGCAGCAGGTAGGAGATGATGGGCCCCACCGCGCCGTATACACCGTATTCCGTTTCGCCCAGCCGGCCCAGCATAATGGGCGTATAGATCAGCGAGATCAGCGTGCTCAGGCCCATGGACACATAGGACAGCACCGCTCCCAGCCGCACTTGATTCACTTGCAAGGGTCCACCCTCTTTCTGCATATCCGAGTTATTATACCGGGTTTTCCGGGCTATGTAAAGAGTCCGTCAAGTGAATTCATGAAAATGTCACAAACTGGGGCAGGCTGGGACAGGCTGAGACAAGCCGGGACAAGCCGGGACAAGCCGGGGTCATGCGCGGAAATAGCCGTACAGCTCGATGATGGCGAAAAGGATGTTCAGCAGGCCGAAGGCGAAGATCAGGGTCACGGCGGCCTTCTGGCCGGAGCGGCTGCGGTCCATGCCGGAGGCCAGCAGGAGCATGGCCCCCGCCAGAGCCAGAGCCGAGACACCGGGGATATACACCACCGCCAGCTGCCGCAGCAACCAGAAGATCACGGCTACGGCCAGTAGGAGCATGGATAATCTGCGCTTGGTTTCCAATTTCATGAAAAACCTCCTGATTTTTTCTATTAGTTTACCGAATTTTTCCGGGAAATACAAGGTCCTTTGTTGAATTTGCATAAATTTGCAGAAAAACGGCACGGCATAAGCCGTGCCGCTATCCGTGCAGCAAGCCGGTTATTCCGGGTCGTAGGCAATGGTTACCATCCGGCAGGCGGCGCACCGCTGGGCCGGAACGTGGTCCGTTTCTGAGTGGGGGGCCTTTCCCAGAAGCAGGAAGCCCGGGCAACCCACGGCCGCGCCCATGGGCCGGTCCTCCGTCACCCAGCACACGCCGCCTCGGCCCATAGCCCGGACGAAGCCGGACTGCATCTCGTTTCCACAGCAGGGACATTTCATGGCAGGTACCTCCTCTTGCTCATTATGCTTTATACTTTCCATCATATGATATATGTTGCTATCATATTACCATAAATACAATATATAAATGTGAACAATGTAAGAACAAACCATAAAAAATATGTGAAAAAATTATAAAATGACAGCCACCTGCAGACAAGCGGCTGTCACTTTTGACGGAATATTACTTTTGGCTGGGCATTTTCCAGGCTTGATGGTCGGTGTGAAGCAGATGGTGGGATACGTCGCTGAGGGGCTTTTTCATGAACTCCCGATACAGCTTGTGGACCTCGGGGTTCTCGTGGGAGAACCGGGAGGGGGCGGCCTTATCGATGTTCCACAGGACGCTGCCGCGCTTTTCCGCCAGCTCCACGCCGTCGTGGATGGGCTGACCGCCGCCGCCGGCGCAGCCGCCGGGACAGGCCATGATCTCCACGAAGTCATAGCGTACCTCGCCCCGCTCCAGGGCGGTCATGAGCTTGCGGGTGTTCAGCAGGCCGCTGGCCACCGCCACGGACACCGGTCCGGCTCCGGGGATATCGAACTTGGCTTCCTTCCAGCCGTCCATGCCCCGGACATCCCGGAAGGCGTCGGGGTCGGGATTTCGGCCGGTGACAAGGTAGTAGGCGCTGCGCAGGGCCGCGTCCATGACGCCGCCGGTGGCGCCGAAGATCACCGCCGCGCCGGTGCCGCTGCCCAGAGGGCTGTCAAAGGGCGTCTCATCCAGGACGGCGGGGTTGATCTGCTCACCCCGGAACATCCGGACGATCTCACGGGTGGTCAGCACCACGTCCACGTCCGGGTCGCCGCAGGCGTCCCGCATGGTGGGCAGGGCCGCCTCGCTCTTTTTGGCGGTGCAGGGCATGATGGACACCACGAAGATGTCGTGGGGGTCCACCCCCAGCTTCTTGGCGAAGTAGCTCTTGGCCACGGCACCGAACATCTGTTGGGGACTTTTGGCGGTGGACAGATGGCTGACATACTTGGGGAACTGGGTCTTGACGAACCGCACCCAGCCGGGACAGCAGGAGGTGAACATGGGCCAGGTGTACTGATCCCGGTGGGTGAAGCGCTCCACAAACTCGCTGCCCTCCTCCATGATGGTCAGGTCGGCGGTGAAATTGGTGTCGAATACATAGTCAAAGCCCATCTGCTTCAGGGCGGTGACCATGCGCTGGGCAGTGGCGTACTCGGGCTTCAGGTGGTAGTATTCCGCCCAGGCGGCCCGGACCGCCGGGGCCATCTGGACCACGGTGATCTTCTTGGGGTTGGCCAGGGCGTCGAACACCCGGCCGGTGTCGTCGTGCTCCTGCAAACCGCCCACGGGACAGTGGGTCATGCACTGGCCGCAGAAGGTGCAGTCGGAGTCTGCCAACGTCCTGGCCCCGGACACACCGATGGTGGTGCGGGTACCGGTGCCCATCAGGTCCCAGATGTGCATACCCTGGATCTTGTCGCAGACCTGGATGCAGCGCATACAGCGGATGCAGCGGTTTTCAAACCGCACCACGGGGGTGCTGAAATCCGGCTCGATGGGCCGCAGGTCCTTGATATAGTGGTTGCCCAGCAGGTTATAGTCGTTGGTGAGCTGCTGGAGCTTGCAGTTGCCGCTGCGGGTGCACTTGGGACAGCGGATGTCGTGCTGGGCCAGCAGCAGCCGCAGGTTCACCCGGCGGGCCTCACGGACCCGGGGGGAGTTGGTGTGGACCACGATGCCCTCGGCCACCTGGGTGTCGCAGGCGGCCACCAGGCGCTGTTCCCCCTCCACCTCCACCATGCAGATGCGGCAGGCGCCGATCTCGTTGATGTCCTTCAGGTAGCACAGGGTGGGAATATCCAGGCGCACGGAGCGGGCGGCCTCCAAAATGGTGGTGCCCTCCGGCACGGTGACGGTTCTGTTGTCGATGGTCAGCGTTACCATTTGATATCTCGACCTCCTCTGAAAATGCCGTAGCCAAAGTGATCGCACCGCAGGCAGCGGGAGGCCTCGGTGACGGCGCCCTCCTCGGTGAGACCGCACTCGATGTCCTCAAAGTCGCACTTGCGCTCACAGGCCTGGCGCTCGGTGGTGTTGATGCGCCCGTGGGGCGGGCGGTTGTTCAGCCGGGGAGCCGGGATGTCCACGTCCACCCGGATCTCATGGTGGAAGCCCAGGTGCTCGTCGATGTTGGCGGCAGCCACCTTTCCGGCGGCAATGGCCCGGATGGCGGTGGCGGGGCCGGTGACGCAGTCGCCGCCGGCAAAAATGTTGTCCATATCGTTGACCTGACCGGACAGGGCGGCCACCAGCCGTCCGCCGCGGGTGATGGGCACGCCGGCCTGGTCAAAGCCCTGGATCTCGATGCCCTGGCCGATGGCCACCACGATGATATCCGCCGGGATGCGCACCTGGTCCAGGGCGGCCTTGTTGGGCTTGGGACGCCCGGAGCTGTCCACGTCGCCGATGATCTGGGGCTGGACCCACAGAGCCCGGGCCACGCCGTCCTCGTCGGCCTCGATGCGGACGGGAGCTGCCAGGGTCATCATCTCCGCCCCCTCGGCGGTGGCTCCTGCCACCTCGTCGGGCAGGGCCGTCATATCCTCCAGGCGGCGGCGGTACACACAGGTGACCTTGCCGGCCCCCAGGCGGATGGAGCTGCGGGTGACGTCCATGGCCACGTTGCCGCCGCCGATGACCACCACCTGCTTGCCGGTGAAGTCGGGCATCACGTCGTCGCCGATGGCCTTGAGCATCTCCACGGCGGACAAGACGTTCCTGCTGTCCTCGCCGGGAATGCCGGTTTTCTTGTCCTGGTGGGCGCCGATGGCGATGTAGATGCAGTCGAACTGCTTTTCCAGCTCCTCCAGCCAGATATCACGGCCAATGCGGACGTTGGTGCGGACCTCGATGCCCAGGGACAGGATGGAGTCGATCTCGGCGTCCAGCTTCTCCCGGGGGAAGCGGTAGCTGGGGATGCCGTAGCGCAGCATACCGCCCAGCTTGCTGCACTCCTCGAAAATGGTGACCTTATGGCCCATCAGGGCCAGGTAATAGGCGCAGCTGAGGCCGCTGGGGCCGCCGCCCACGATGGCCACGGTCTTGCCGGTGGCCGGGGCGCAGGGGGGATTGGGCACCACGCCTGCGTGGTCCACGGCGTACCGCTTCAGACCCCGGATGTTGATGGGATCGTCGATCATATTCCGGCGGCAGCGGGCCTCGCAGGGATGCTCACAGATGTAGGCGCAGGCGGTGGGCATGGGGTTGTCCTTGCGGATCAGGCGCACGGCGTCGGCGTAGCGCCCGGCCCCCACCAGGGCCATGTAGCCCGGGATATCCACCCCCGCCGGACACAGGGCAACGCAGGGCACGGGATTCTGGAGGCTTGCCAGGCACCGGTGGTGCTGCACGTGCTCCTCATAGTCGTCCCGGAAGCCCTCCAGGCCATCCACCACCAGGCGGGCGGCGTCCCGGCCGATGGCGCAGTCGGCGGTGTCCACGATGCTGCGGGCGGTTTTCTCGATGATGCGGACGGTGTCCATATTGGCGGTGCCGTCCAGCACCTGGGAAATGAGCTTGGTCAGTTGGCCCAGGCCGATGCGGCAGGGAACGCACTTGCCGCAGGTCTGGGCGTGGCACAGCTGCAGAAACGACAGAGACATTTCCACCGGGCACAGGCCCGGAGGGCTGGCGGCGATCCGGCGCTCCACATCGCGGTAAAGACCCTCTACCACGGTCTGAGCCCTGCTGGGGGTTTTGATGTCAAGTCTGCTCAAAACAGTTCCACTCCTTCCGTCCGCTTACGGCGTTTGGCTGTGCGCCGCAGACGGACTGATATTGGTTACAGCTACAGAATGCCACAATTGATTTCAAAAGTCAATTGTTTCAGAAAAGTTGTCTATCCGATAAGAAATTTTCATAATTGATGAGAAAATATTGCAGAAAAATTCACGGAACCATAGGGCGGCCTGAAATTTTGAAATCTTCGGAAACGGCGGAAAACCGGGAACATTTCCCACTCCATTGCCAAGATCGTGACGAAAATTATTTCGTATAAATACAATAAATTTCGGCATATGAAAATTATTCCGGGACAAAGTGTTGCATTTGTATATTGCGGACGGGGCCTGTACATGTTATAGTGAGTGTACAAATCAGAAAGGAGGCGCGCCATGAAGGTTCGGCTCAACGAGGACCGGCAGGTGGTGGACGCCATCCGGGAGGGGTTAAAGCGCACCGGCGGGTACTGCCCGTGCCGCCTGGCCCGGACGGAGGAAAACCGCTGCATGTGCAAGGAATTCAAAGATCAGATCGCGGACCCCGACTTTGAGGGGTACTGCCACTGCCGTCTGTACTATAAGGAGAAGTAAGGCCTGTCCCCCGGTTCGCGTTGAACCGGGGAATTTTTTCGCCCGGCGGAGGAGTGCATCATGCCGGTATAATTCCAGCAAATGACAGGGATGTTTGTCGATAATGACATAATTTAGCGCAATTCTGCGTTTTTATGCATTATAGACGATTATAAACGGCATGTTTTGTTGAATTCACAGAAAGCTAACAAGTTGATGAGATTTTTGTTGCATGGTGCAATATTTGCGAGTAAAGTAGTGAAGTACCCGGCAGGAATCCGGGAAAGAAAAGAAGGAGAAAAGCATATGGAAATTCAAATTCTGCCCCTGATTATCGTTGTCGCATATCTGGTGGGCATGCTGACCGTGGGCGCCGTGGTCAGCAAGGTCCAGATCAAGAACGCCAAGGACTACATGGTGGCCGGACGCCGCATGGGCCTGTTCATGGTGGCGTTCTCCCTGTCCGCCAACAACATCGGCGGCGGCTGCACCACGGGCCTGGCCCAGAAGGCCTTCGGCGACTGGGGCCTCAGCGCCGTGTGGTACGTCCTGGCGGCTTCCATCGCCATGATCCCCCTGGCCTACTTCGCTCCCAAGATCCGCAAGACCATGGCCGTGACCATCCCCGAGGTGGTGGGCCGCCGGTTCGGCAAGTTCTCCAGCAACTTCACGGGTATCCTGTCCGTACTGTCGCTGTTCTGCCTGACCTCCTCCCAGATCGCCGCCTCCGGCGGCGTCATCAACGCCCTGATCCCCTCCATTCCCCTGAATGTGTGCCTGATCTTCGCGGGTATCGTCATCATTCTGTACACCACCATGGGCGGCATGATCGCCGACCAGATCTCCGACCTGGTGCAGTTCGGCATCATCCTGGTGGGCCTGGCCATCGCCACTCCCATCGTGCTGAACCATGCCGGCGGCTGGAGCGCCATCTCTGCGGCTCTGCCCGGTGAGAAGCTGAACCTGACCCAAATCGGCTGGGCTTCCATCATCGGCTACATTTTCAACTACTTCTGCACCTTCCTGGCCGGTCCCGAGATGGTCTCCCGCTTTGAGACCGCCAAGGACGAAAAGACCGCCAAGAACGCTGCGTTTGTCTCCGCTATCCTCATGGCCGCCATGTCCATCTTCCCCACCCTGCTGGGTCTGGCTGCCTTTGCTCTGCAGGATCAGCTGCCCGGCCTGGCCGAGAACGGCAGCAACGCCATGATGATCGTCACCGGTCATTATGCCCCCGGTGTGGTGACGGGCCTGATCTCCGCCGCCATCATCTGCGCCACCATGTCCTCCGCCGACTCCAACCTGCTGTGCATGTCCACCATGATCATCAACGACCTGTACACCGGTCTGGGCGGCAAGAAGCAGCTGACGGACAAGCAGACCATCTTCTATACCCGGGCCTGCAACGTGCTGTCCGCTGTTGTGGCCATGCTGATCTCTCTGTTCGGCGTGTCTATCGTGGCCATGAACACCTTCGCCTTCGGCATTCGCTGCGCCGGTCCCTTCGCCGCATATGGCCTGGGCCTGGCAGTGCCCAAGGCCACCAAGAACTCCGGTATCATCTCCATCATCTGCGGCACCATCGCCTTTGTGGTGTGGCAGATCGTGGGCGGCGGCGGCACCTGGATGTTCCTGATGCCGGTGGTGGCCGGATGCCTGGTGAGCACCATCTCCTTCTTTGTGGTCAACTGGATCGAGTGGGGCCGCGGTGTGGCTCCCGCCCCCAGCGCCTATCTGACTGACGAGGAAGTCGCCAGAAAGATCGCTGAGGAGTCTGCCGGCCGGTAAAGCATCCCAAATCGAACAACAGCCCCTGCGGGAAAATCCCGCAGGGGCTGTCTAACATAAGGGGCAGTTTTTAAATTTCAAGATATCCCTTGAGCACCTTCAGGGTGTTCCACACGCCGTCGATATGGCTGCGCTCATAGCCGTGGCTGGCGTAGACGCCGGCGCCGATAAGCCCGTGGCGCAGGTCGTTTCCGGCAGACAGGGTGGCCTCCACATCAGAGCCGTAGTGGGGATATACATCCACGGCGTAGTCGGCCTTTTCCCGCCGGGCGGCGTCAATGAGCCTGCCCACCACTTCATAGCTGTAGGGGCCGCCGGAGTCCTTGGCGCAGATGGACACCTGCCGCTCGGTGCAGCGCAGACCGTCGCCCACGCAGCCCATGTCCACGCTGATGGCCTCGGTGACGCCCTGGGGCACGCTGGCGGCTCCGCCGTGGCCCACCTCCTCATACACCGTCACATGGGCGTATACCCGGCGGCGGGGGGTGAGGTCCTTGTCCTTCATGAACTTGGCCAGGCCCAGCAGAATGCCCACGGACAGCTTGTCGTCCAGGAAGCGGCTCTTGATATAGCCGGAGCCGGTGATCCGGGTCCGGGGTTCGAAGCAGACGATGTCGCCCACCTCCACACCCAGAGCGCGGGTATCATCGGCGGACTTCACGTCCTCGTCCAGCACCACCTCGCAGGTGTCATAGCTGCGCTTGGCGTTGGCATATTCGCCGTTGACGTGGACGGAGGCGTTGCAAAGCTGGAAGGTGCCCTCGATGACCCGGCCGGAACGGGTGTAGACCCGGACGTTCTCCGCCTCGCCGTTTTCCGGACGCATACCGCCCAGAGCCGTCAGCTGCAGGCGGCCATTTCCCTTGATCTCCGCCACCATGCCGCCCAGGGTGTCGGCATGGGCCTCCAGCAGCAGGCCGTCATTCTCGTCGCTGCCGCCCAGGTCGATGAGAACGCCGCCCTTGACGGTGGTCCGGGCCTCATAGCCCAGGGACCGGAAGGCGTTCAGCACCCACTCCGCCGCCTGCCGGGTGAAGCCCGTGGGGCTGTCGATGGCCAGCAGCTCCACCGCCTGGTGGGCGGCGTATTCCGCATAGGTATGTTCCATAGTTGAATCCTCCTGTTATTTGATCTTTTCCCAGCAGCCGGACCGCAGGGAACCGGCAGCCACCGGGCAGTCCAGCCGCTCCGCCAGCTGCCGGGCCAGGGGACGCTCCTCCTCCTGGTCCACCTGGTTTACGAAAACCTGGTCATGAAATCCCTCCCGGGCGGCCACCCGGGCCGCGATGGCCGGGGTCACGGGCCGGTTTTCCGGCACACCGGCCAGCCGGGCATACAGGGCCGGACGATGGGCCGCAACGCTGATGGGACGGCCGAAGCCGTCGGCTCCCAGCACCAAAATGGTGGTGTTGCGCCGGGGCGGCAGCACCGGCTCGTGCTTTTCGTGGCCCTTGAAGGGCTTTCCGGCGGAGCCGTCCGCCTCCACCAGGGTATAGTCCGCCAGGGCGTCCCAGCCCTCAAAGCCCGGGGACACCAGCTTGCCCTGGGTCGACGGGACCCCCAGACACACCAGGCCCTCCCGGGCCAGAATTTCCCGGGCGGTATCCGGGTCCTGGGCCATGGCGATGCCGGTGGGGGGCCAGATCTTGGTGGTGGTGGTCACCGCCACGGTGCCCCGCTCCCGCAGCTCCCGGGCCAGGTGATACATCAGGGTGGTCTTGCCGCCGCCGCCGATCAGGGCGGTGACGCCGGGCCGGATGTCCAGCAGCTCGCATAGCTTATCCATTTTCTCACTCTCCCTTTGCGCCGCGTGTGCGGCAGGGCCATTGTATCACAGGGCGGTGGAAAAATCCACCTATATTTCCGCCTATTGACGCCGGGCGGTGCGGTATTCGTCGCCGGGCCGCCAGTAGGGGCAGTCCCCCCGTCCGGACAGGAACGGCACCATCTCGTCCTCGTCCAGGTCCACGTCGCAGATGTATTCGTCGTATTCCTCGTCGTAGTTATAAAAGCAGCAGGCTTCGCACTGGGTCATGTGCCGGGCCTCCTTTCGTCAGGATGATTATACGTCCATCGGGGGTGCTGCGTCAATAACCAGCTTGTCAAAAAGGTTTTTTTGACAAGCTGCGTGCGGTTTTTCCGAACTGAAAAGTTCTGAAAAACCTGCGATTGCAAACGAAAAACACCACTGATGGGTTTCTTTCGTAACGATCTTCCTTTCCGATGGCGTAAGATTTCCGGTTTTTCCGACAGCCTCCAGAATATTTATCAACAGAAAGTTTACAATTATTCGAATTATGCACTTGACGAAAATATGGAAATCAAATATAATCATGAGTGGAGAGGGTCTTACCTCCCGTGCCTATGAAGTGAGCGTGCATCCGGGTAAAGAGGGCGGATGCACGCTCATTTCCTTTATTTTCTCAGCTCCCACAGCTGAAGCTCCACGTCTCCGATGAGGTACAAGGACCCGTAGCACAGCACCGTGCCGTCAGGCCCTGCCTGCTCCAGGGCCAGGGCCACCCCCTCCCGGATGGTGCCGCAGGCCGTGGCGGAACAGCCCAGCTCCCGGATATAGGCCGCCAGCTCACCGGCAGGCAGGGACCGGGGGTTATCCGGCGTCACCGTGATGAAGGAGTTGGCGTAGGGCGCCACGCCCCGGTACATGCAGTGGTAGTCCTTGTCCTGCATGACCCCGGTCAGCACCGTCAGGGGTCGCCCGGGCAGATAGTCCCGGATGTTCTGCTCCAGGGCCTGGATGCACTGGGGATTGTGGCCGCCGTCGATGATGAACAGGGGATCATGGCCGATGATCTGGAACCGGCCGGGCCAGTCGGTGGAGGCCAGCCCCCGGCGGATATGGGAGTCGGTAATGGCCCAGCCCCGGGCCTGAAGCACCCGGATGGCCGTCAGGGCCACGGCGGCGTTGCACAGCTGGTGCCGTCCCAGCAGCGGCAGGCGCAGGCCGGTAAGCTCCTCCCAATCGAAAACCTGGCCCTCCAACCCGGCGCTTTCCAGACGGATGCCGTCGAAATCCGCCAGGTGCAGGGGAACACCCAGACGCTCGCACCGCTGGCGGATGATCTCCTCCGCAGAGGCCGTCTGGCGATACAGCACCGCGTCACAGCCGGGCTTGATAATCCCGGCCTTGGTGGCGGCGATTTTTTCAATGGTGTCCCCCAGATACTGGGTGTGGTCCAGGCCGATGTTGCAGAACACGGCGGCCTCCGGGGCGGGGATCACATTGGTGGCGTCAAATTCGCCGCCCATGCCCACCTCGCACACCACGATATCGCAGTTGTGCCGGGCAAAATAGGCGAAGGCGATGGCCGTGACCATCTCAAACTCCGTGGGGTGAGGGTCCAGGGAGTCCGCCAGAGGGCGGACCTGGGCCGTGATTTCGCACAGCTCGTCGTCGGTGATCTGCCGGCCGTCCACCTGCATGCGCTCGTTGAACCGGATCAGGAAGGGCGAGGTGTACAGGCCCGTGCGATAGCCCGCCGCCCGAAGGATGCTGGCCATTATGGCACAGGTGGAGCCCTTGCCGTTGGTGCCGGTGACGTGGATGAACTTCATGTCCTTCTGGGGGTCCCCCATCAGCGCCAGCAGCGCCCGGATGCGCTCCAGCCCCGGGATGCTGCTGCGCCAGCAGACGGCGTGGATATAAGACAGGGTTTCGTCAATGTTCATTGTATATCATTTCCTTTCGACTGCACCGGCGGCAGGCCCACGGCCCGCAGGGCGCCGGAGCGCTGCAGAAGCCACACCACCAGCACGTCCAGGATCCCGGTGATGGCGAACTGCACGCTGCGGGCCGCCAGCCGGGTGAGAAAGTACGCGGCTTTCGCGCCGCCGCCATAGATCATGGCCAGGGCGAAGCTCTGGTACAGGATGGACCCCAGGACCACCGGCGGCAGGAACGCCAGAGTCAGCCGCAGGGGGCTGCATCTGCGGCTCAGCCAGGGCCGGAAAAACCCGGCGCACAGGCCGTACAGGATCGGGGGCACGCAGAAAATCGGGTTGTAGCCATAGGGGGAGAACAGGCAGCCGATGAAATCGGCGGCGAAGCCGGTCAGGGCCCCGGGCAGCGGCCCGAACAGCATCCCGGCCAGGAAGATGGGCACCGCCTCCAGGGAGAAGCGGGTCACCTCGTTGGGGGTGGGGATCAGGAACCGGGCCAGCACCACGCTGACGGCGGTCAGCAGGGCGCAGGTGACCATGGCCCGCACGGGCCACTTGGGTCTGCCGTGGGCAGATGCATGGGTGTGACGTTCAGACATAAAAAATACCTCCTAATTCGGGTAAAAATTGGGAGGAGGTTGGGGAGTATGCACTTGTCAGGGCGCGAACCCCCGGGCCGGCTGCCAAAGCGGATGCGAAGACGGCACCGCGGAGACAGGTCTCCTCCGTCCGGCGGCAACCTCCCATCCGACCGGCACTTAACGCGCCGCTTCTACTCTTGCAGCAAAAGCCAGTCATGATTATACAGAAGCCGCCGGGAAAAAGCAAGGGAAATCGGAAAAAATGCCGAATCCTTCGGGGAAGGAAAGATAGGGGTTGCATTCCCGGGAATATTTGATATAATTACAGCAGATGATACAAACTGTACGCATTATTTTTCTTAATGAGGTGCTGTCATGTCCGTGAAGCTGGAGCTTTATCGTGTGTTCAAGGAGGTAGCGGAGGCCGGAAACATCACCGCCGCCGCCCAGACTCTGTTTATATCCCAGTCCGCCGTCAGCCAGTCCATCAAGCAGCTGGAGGCGGAGCTGCAGACCCGGCTGTTCGCCCGGAACTCCCGGGGCGTCACCCTGACCGCCGATGGGCGGATGCTGTATGAATACGTCCGCAGCGCCATGGGCCTGCTGGAAACCGGCGAGGAGAAGCTGTCCCAGAGCCGGGACCTGCAGATGGGCCACCTGACCATCGGCGCCAGCGACACGGTGACCAGCCAGTTCCTGCTGCCGTATCTGGACCGGTTCCACCGGCAGTATCCGGCCATTCATATCCAGATCATCTCCGGCCGGAGCCACAAAGTTCTGGGCCTGCTGCAGTCCGGCAAGGTGGACATCGCCTTTGCCAGCACCCCCCAGGAGGGGGCGTCTCTGGAGACCTTCCCGTGCCTGGCCACCCATTCCATTTTCGTGGCCGGGGCGGAGTACCCCTGCGACTTCGACCATGTATACACCCTGGAGGAGATCGCCCGGTTCCCGCTGATTCTGCTGGAGCGGAAGGCCTCCTCCCGGCTGTATCTGGAAAAATACTTCCTGCAGAACGGGCTGCACCTGAACCCGGAGATCGAGCTGGGCGCCCGGAGCCTGTTGGTGGACCTGGCGGCCATCGGGTTCGGCGTGGCCGGCGTCACAGAGGAGTTTGTCCGCCGGGAGCTGGAAAGCGGCCGCCTGCGGAAGCTGCGCACGTCCTTTGATATCCCGCCCCGCAGCGTGGACCTGTGCGTGCTGCGGGACGTGCCCCTGACGTCTGCGGCCCAGCGCTTCAGCGATTTTATCCGGGAGAGCCTGCGCCGGGGCTAAACGCCGTCATATGTGACAAAAGCCGCCCCGGAAATGCCGGGAACTTCGCCCTTTCGCCCCCTTGCTTTTGCGGCGTGAATAGGGCAGAATAGAGTCATTATTCACAGCAATGTGAGATTTATAGGAGGAATTTATGGAACTGCTGAAGGAGCGCATCCGCCGGGAAGGTAAGGTCCTGCCCGGCAACATCATCAAGGTGGACGGCTTCCTGAATCACCGGGTGGACACCGCCCTCATGAGCCAGCTGGCTGACGAATTTGCCAAGTATTTCGATGTGAACAACATCACCATGGTGCTGACGGCGGAGGCCAGCGGCATCCCTCTGGCCACGGTGTGTGCCCAGAAATACGGCGTTCCCATGGTGTTCGCCAAGAAGGCCAAGAGCGACAATATCGAGGGCGGCCTGTATCAGAGCGAGATCTTCTCCTATACCTATAAGAAAAAAGTGACCCTCATCGTGGCCCAGGAGTGGCTGGGTCCCAAGGACCGGGTGCTGATCATCGACGACTTCATGGCCAAGGGCTATGCCATGCAGGGCCTCATCGACATCGTCAAGGCCGCCGGGGCTGAGCTGGTGGGCATTGGCGTGGCAGTGGAGAAGGGCTTCCAGCACGGCGGCGACGCCCTGCGGGAGAAGGGCTATCCCATCCACTCCCTGGCCGTCATCGAGGAAGCGACCCCCGACCACATCACCTTCCGGGAGGATGATCCCGTATGAAAAAGGTTTTAGTGCTGGATTTCGGCGGCCAGTACAACCTGCTGGTGGCCCGCCGCGTCCGTGAATGCGGCGTATACTGCGAGATCAAATCCTTCCGCATGACCATGGACGAGGTCCGGGCCTTTGCCCCGGACGCCATCATCTTCACCGGCGGCCCGGCCACGGTGTTTGACCCCGGCGCTCCCATGATCGACCCGGAGATGCTGTCTATGGGCGTGCCGGTGCTGGGCATCTGCTACGGTCTGCAGCTGATGATGCACCTGCTGGGCGGTCAGTGCTGCAAGGCGGACACCCGGGAGTACGGCAAGACGGAGCTGACCCATACCGCCTCTCCCCTGTTCGACGGCGTGCCGGAGACGGCTGTGTACTGGATGAGCCACGGGGTGGAGGTGGAGCGCCTGGCCCCCGGCTTCGAGATCATCGCCTCCACCGAGGGCTGCCGCCACGCGGCGGTCCAGTGTCTGGAAAAGAAGCTCTACGGCGTGCAGTTCCACCCGGAGGTGGTGCATACCGAGTATGGCCGCCAAATTCTGGAGAACTTCCTGTATAAGATCTGCGGCTTCCGGCCGGAGTGGACCATGGCGTCCTATCTGGAGGAGGCTGTGGCCCAGTGCCGGGAGAAGATCGGTAATGGCCGGGTGCTGCTGGCTCTGTCCGGCGGCGTGGACAGCTCCGTGGCCGCCGCGTTGCTGCAGCGGGCGGTGGGCCGTCAGCTGACGTGCATCTTTGTGGACCACGGCCTGCTGCGCAAGGACGAGGGCGACCAGGTGGAGCATGTGATGACCAAGCAGTTCAACGTGGACGTCCGCCGGGTCAACGCCGGTCCCCGTTTCCTGAGCAAGCTGGCCGGTGTCACGGACCCCGAGCGTAAGCGGAAGATCATCGGTGAGGAGTTCATCCGCGTGTTCGAGGAGGAAGCCAAGAAGATCGGCGCCGTGGACTTCCTGGCCCAGGGCACCATCTATCCCGATGTGGTGGAGTCCGGCCTGGGCGGCGAGTCCACCGTCATTAAGAGCCACCACAACGTAGGCGGTCTGCCTGACTGCGTGGATTTCAAGGACATCGTGGAGCCTCTGCGCCGCCTGTTCAAGGATGAGGTGCGGCAGCTGGGCCTGGAGCTGGGCCTGCCGGAGCAGCTGGTGTGGCGTCAGCCCTTCCCGGGTCCCGGCCTGGCCATCCGCGTCATCGGCGAGATCACCGAGGAAAAGCTGTCCATCCTTCGGGATGCCGACGCCATTTTCCGGGAGGAGATGGCGCTGGCCGGTCTGGACCGCACCACCAGCCAGTATTTCGCCGTGCTGACGGATCTGCGCAGCGTGGGCGTCATGGGCGACGAGCGCACCTATGACTATACCCTGGCCCTGCGTGCGGTGCAGTCCCAGGACTTCATGACCGCCACCTGGTCCCGCATCCCCTATGACCTGCTGGACAAGATTTCCGGCCGCATCGTCGGCGAGGTGAAGCACATCAACCGGATCGTCTACGATATTACCTCCAAGCCCCCCGCGACGGTGGAGTGGGAATAAATATTTAGTGTTTTCTGAATCCTGAAAAGCGTTGGTAATACAGCGTTTTTCAGGATTTT
>UMLM01010211.1_pt1 | contig 21112 bp, 19 predicted proteins | sample 1966571 | NCBI WGS metagenome assembly UMLM01 (sample SAMEA4836203, study PRJEB28245) | human gut metagenome | biome: gut microbiome; material: fecal sample | place: Denmark | collected 2008 | reverse complement strand
AAACTTAGTCCTGTAGAATACAGAATTAAGTTTCAATTAGTAGTCTAATTAATATGTCCAATATTTTGGGTGCACATCATTATATTCTTGAGGATTTTTATTTATTTAAGTTTATTTTTTATCTGTTTAAATTGTCGTTCCCATTTTCGCATTGCAACGAAAATAATGTGCATAGAGCTTACTTTTAATTTGAATTCCCACATTTTTTGGTGTGAAGGTATAGGAATGCGTGGAAGAGCAAAAAGGTTAATATGCCAAAGTGGAACATTTTCAAAGATAGCAAATGCCATTTTATAATTTGCTTTTTTTACTATATTTATTACTTGTTGATTGAAAAAACCATATGGGTAACAAAGATAATCCATAGGTTTATCTAATAATTTTTCAAATTTTGTTTTGGTATCAATAATTTCTAAATTTAATTTTTCTTCATTACATTGAGTTAGGAATGGATGGTCGGCAGTATGAGGTTGGATATCTAGACCGTGATTAAGCCAAGATTTTAATTCTGCTAAATTCATGGTAGTAGTTTCTTGTTTACCGAAATTTTCCCATTTATTAGGTTTACCAATCCAATTGTAAATAGGAAAAACAACAGCAGTCATATTGTATTTTTTTAATAGCGGTAAGGCTTCAAGATAATTATCTTGATATCCATCATCAAAAGTTAGTAGAACAGGATTTTTAGGTAATTTAGTCTTATTTACGAAGTGATTATATAATTGTTCTGGTGTAATAGTATGATAATTATGTGTGGATAAATATTCTAGTTGCTCGGCAAATTTTTCTTTAGGTAGAGCATTTCTATCACCAGGAATATTGGCTATACGATGATACATTAAAATTGGTACATAATTTTTAAATTTTAAATATAAGATAAAAAATATACATAAAATAATCAATAATAGTATAAACATAATAATTTTTCCTAACCTTAGATATAGTGTATAATAATATATTATACGAATATGAAGAAGATATTCAATAAATTTTTAAGGAAAGATTTTATGAAAAAATTTTTAGTTATTAATACATCTTTTTTTGGAGATACTTTACTTACTAATCCTTTATGTAGAAATATAAAAATATTATATCCAGATTCACATATAACTTTTATTGTTAATAAGCCATTTGTAGAAGTAGCAACCTACTGTGATGGAGTAGATGAAGTAGTAGCTTATGATAAAAAGGGTAAACATCATGGTGTAAAGGGAGCATGGAATTTTTATCAAGAATATAAAGAAAAATTTAAATTAGGCTTTGAAGCAGCTTTTGTTATCTATGGTAATGAAAGAGGTATTGTTTTAGCAAAATTATTTGGGGCTAAAAAAGTATATGCTGAAAATAAAGGTATAATAAATTTTTTATTAGATAATCCTAGAGAAATAGATTATCATGGTAAAACAAAAGTACAGACTAAAAATAGTATTTTATTAGAACAATATAGTAAAAAAGCTATAAGAGAATTACCGATGAAATTTATACCACCAGAATCATCATATGATGATATTGAAGTGTTATTAGAAGGTTTAAATATACAAGATAATAAATTAGTAGCAATATGTACTACATCTAAAAAGAAAGAAAAAGATATGCCTTTAAAAGATTGTAAAGAATTAATACAAACATTAAAAAGTAAAGGTTATACTTTATTACTATTAGGTGCAGGGAATGTAGCAAAAGAATATGGAGAAGAATTGTCTAAAATAGCTAAAGATGATTTTATAAATTTAGTAGATAAGACAACTATTGCTCAACTTGGAGCGCTACTAGCTAATTGTAAAGCTTTAATTAGTGTGGATACAGGGACTATGCATTTAGGTTTGGCAGTAGATGTACCTACAGTTTGTTTATTTTATATTCATACAAAAGCACATCTAGACGCATGGGCTCCTGAAAAATCATTATATCGTTGTGAGGTTTTAACAGAAAATATAAAGGTAGAAAATATTGTTAATTCTTTAAGAAAAATTATGGAGTAATTTTTTATGAAAAATATTTTATTATTAGTACCTCGTATGAATATAGGTGGTGCTGAATCATATGTAGCTTTAGTAGCTCGTAGTTTAAAATCATTAGGCTACAATGTATTTATTGCTTCTGCTGGTGGAGCGTTGGCGGTTGAATTACAAAAAGAAGGAATAAAACATTTTTTTTTACCGATTAGATTAAGTAAGTTTATATCAGGATTATTATTAAAACGTATTGTAGAAAAATATAATATAGACTTAATACATGCCAATTCGGAAGCAGCAGGTATTGTAGCTGTAAAGACACGAAATAAGTATAAATTAGATATTCCTATAGTATATACAGCTCATGGTGTATTACCAGCAAAAGTGAAAGACATTATAAATCAAGTGGATAAGATTATTGCTGTAAGTGAGTTTTCTAGGAAATCTGCAATAAAAGAAGGCTTTTTAGCTGAAAAAATTCAAGTAATATATAATGGTGTAGATACTGATAAATTTAAACCCAATCGACAAAATAAAAATTTATTACGAAAAAAATATAATATACCACAAGAGGCTTTTACTATGATTATAGTTTCGCGTATTAAAAATTTGCGAAATAAGGGACATCAGCATTTACTTGATGTATTGAAAAATTATGAAGTTAGTAAAAAATGGTATCTTGTAGTAATTGGTAAAGGAAAAGGTTTCAGTGATTTAAAGAAAAAAATAAAAGAATATCATTTACAAGATAGAGTACATTTATTAGGTCATAAGACAGATGTAGAAAATTATATAGATATAGCAGATGTTATGGTTTTACCATCATATTTTGAAACATTTGGATTGGTTTTAGCTGAAGGGATGGCAATGCAAAAGCCAGCTATAGCTTTTAATGTTGGTGGTATTGGTGAAGTTATAAGTGATAAAGAAACAGGATTTCTTGTAAAATATAATGATGATGATGATTTAGTAAATAAGATAAATATATTAGCTCAAGATAAAGATTTATGTAGCAAAATGGGAGTAATTGCAAGGAAAAAAGTAGAAAAAGATTTTGCTAATCAAATAATGATAAAAAAGATTATAGAAGTATATAATGAGATAATAGATAATAAAACTAATTAATGTTTTATAGGAGATATTAATGTTAAATGAAGACAGAAGAAAATATAGTTACTTTTATAAATAATTTAGAAGCAGAAAATCAAGATATAGAATGTAAACAGTGCAAGAGAATTTTACCGAAAGATCTTTGGTCAACATATAGTGCGTTTGCAAATACACATGGTGGTAAAATTATTTTAGGTATTACTGAGATAAAAAATATAGAGAAAAATAAATTTGAAATTACAGGTGTTGAAAATCCAACTAAAGTATGTGATGATTTTTGGACATGTATATCAAATACGAATAAAGTAAATTATAATCTTTTATCTAATAACGATGTACAAATAAAAAAAATAGAAGATAAATCAATAATAATTATTAATGTACCAGAAGCAACTCATCAACAGAAACCTATTTACTTATATTGATAAAAATGGTAAAAATAAATATACAGCAAAAGAATTAAAAGAAGAATTAAAACTTAGTAAATATGTTTTTCAAAGAGCAATAAAAGAATTAAGTAATACAGATCTAATAGTAATCACAGGTAATGGACGAGGTAGAGCATATTCAAAATCATTAACAAAATTAGAGCTTTATGTAGGTGTACAAAAATTAGCAGATATATTAAGAATGGGAAATTAATTGGATGGTAATTGGATGGTAAAAGCTGAAAAAGCTTGAATTTAAAGGACATAATTGGATGGTAATTGGATGGTAAAGTTAAAAGGATGTGAATTTAGTGAAAAAGATTTTAAGTGTTGTATCTGGAAATCCATCTGGTTCACTTAATATTGCAATAGATATAAGTAATTATTTAAAAACTAGAGATTATGAAGTTATTGATATTTTTCGTAAATACAATAATACAGATTTAAAAGGAATTATTGTTATAAAAGATAAATTTACTATAGATTATATATTATCTTTAGGTGAATTTATTAGACATAGTAAACCAGATTTAATTATTGTTCATGGATATAGTACACATATTTGGACTAAATTAGCCTTAGCATATGCTAAAATACCAGTTAAATTAATACATGTAGAACATAATACGGAGAAGTATACACCATTTAGACGTTATTTAACACGAAAATTAGATAAGTATACAAATAAATATATCTGTGTATCAAAGGGCGTAGCTAATCACTTGATTAAGCAAGGTATAGATAAATCAAAAGTAGAAGTAATTTATAATGGTATTGATATACAAAGTTTTGATTTACCAAAGGAAAAGCATGACATTTTCACAGTAGGAATGGTTGCTCGTTTCAGTAAACAAAAAGATCAGATGACACTTATTCAAGCTGTAGAATATTTAGTAAAAGAAAAACAAGAAAATATAAATTTAGTGTTAATGGGTATAGGAAAAACTAGAAAAAAATGTGAAAAGTATATTTCTGAACATAATTTAGATAATAATATAAAAATAATAGAAGGTAATTTTAAAGATTTAATAGTAAAAACAGATTTATTTGTATTGGCTACTCATTATGAAGGTTTACCATTAGTATTATGTGAAGCAATGGCTTCAAAAACACCAATAATAGCAACGGATGTTCCAGGTGTAAATGAAATTATATTAAATGAAAAAACGGGATTATTAGTAAAAGAAAATGATGTATTAGATTTAACTAATAATATATTAAGAATGAAAAATGATGAAAATATAAGAGTATTTTTTAGTAAAAAAGCATATAAATTTATTAATGAAGAGTTTAATTTAAAACTTATGTATAAAAATTATGAGAGAAGGATAAAAGAATTTTTATGATTAGTATAATAGTACCAATATATAATGTAGAATTATATTTGGAAAAATGTATAGAATCAATAATAAATCAAACATATAAAGATATAGAGGTAATATTAATAAATGATGGTTCAACTGATAAAAGTGGAATTATATGTGATAAATATGCGAAGATTGATGATAGAATAATAGTATTACATAAAGAAAATGGAGGTGTTAGTTCTGCTAGGAATAAAGGATTAGATATTGCTAAAGGTGATTATATTGCTTTTGTAGATCCAGATGATTATATTGAACCTAATATGTATGAAGAAATGTTTGGGATTATAAAAACTTTTGGTGTAGACATTGTTAGTTGTAATTATCAACAAATTGATGAAAATAATAAGAATAGTATATTTTTTAAATTAGATAAAGATGAGATTTTTAAAGATAAGAATAAATTAATAGAAGTTATTTTTAAATATAAAAATTTTGATATGATTATTTTTAATAAATTATATAAATCTAATATTTTTAGGAATATTAGATTTCCCATAGGAGTAAATTTAGGAGAAGATTTAAGAATTCTATATCCGACTATAAAATATGCAAAATCTTTTTATTGTATGAAAAAAGTTTTTTATAATAAAAGAATAAGAAAGAGTAGTTTAACTAGTAATAAAAAAATTGAGGCATATTTAAATAATGTAAGAGAACATGAATTGTTTTTACAAAATGTAAAAAATGATAAAACTTTAGATTATATAAACTGTTATAATGCTTGTAGTGTAAATTTATATAGACATTATAAAAGATTATTAGATAGGATATATACTTTATCTGATAGAGAAGAATATAAAAAAATAGAGAATGAAACTAGAAAAAAATTAATAAATTTATATAAAAATAATAATTTATCAATAAAATATAAAAGACAAATATGTTTATTAAAATATAATGCTAGTTTATATGAGAAATATAGAAGATTATCAATGTTTTGGAAAAAGTTAAAAAAATAAAGATAATGTAGAGGTTTGTAATGAATGATTTTGTAAAAGAAAAAATAATATATAATATGAATAATATGAATTATAATTCATATATAAATATAGGATTTGGTATAGACAAAAATTTTATTAGACCTATGGGAGTATCAATGACTTCAATAGTGAAAAATAATCCAAATGAAAATATTATTTTTCATATATTTATTGATACTATAGATTTTATTTCCTTAAATTTGCTAGAAAAATTTGCAAAACAGTATAATATAGCAATGATAATTTATATTATAAATCCAAATATTTTTAATAAATTACCATCCACAACACATTTTGCAAAAGCCACATATAATAGATTATTAATGCCTAAAATTTTAAATAATATAGTAGATAGATTAATTTATATTGATGCGGATATACAATGTTTTGGTAGTTTATCAAATTTGATGAAATTAGATTTGAAAAATAATATAGTAGCAGTAGTTGGTGATTTAAAATATGTAAGAGAAAAACAAATAAAATTATTATCGTTAAAAAGTAATCAATATTTTAATGCAGGTTTTATGTATATTGATGTAAAAAAATGGAATGAAGAAAATATATCTGATAAAGTTATAAAAGTATCTTTTGATAATGTTGGAAATTTACCATGGTTAGATCAAGATGCATTAAATATAATATTAGATAATAAATGTTTATATTTAGATAAAAAATATGACTTTTTATTAAATATGAAACATAAGAAAAGGAAAGTACCTGAAAATGTGATTTTTGTACATTATGTAGGTAGATATAAACCTTGGACTAAATGGTGTTTACACCCATTTAAAAAACATTTTTTATCAGTTTCAAAAGAGTCATTATGGAGAAATATTCCTTTAATTGAACCTGTTAATTATAAAAGTATGAAAATGATGGGGCGTTCTAGTTTTCTTTATGGAAAATATATTAATGCCTTTTATTGGTATTTAAAATATGCTGTTTATAAAATAAAAAGTAAATTATAGAGGAAATAAATTATGAAAAATTTATTTGTAGTAAATACGCCATACCATTTATTAACGTGTTTTATATTAGCTCATAGTATTTATAAAAAAGATGAAAATTATTTAGTATTAATGCATCCTCATGGATATGAAAAATGGAAAACAAATAAGTTAATGATATACATGTCAACTACAAAATGTGGATATAAACAAGTCTTTTTATTATTAGATTGGTTATCTAGTAAAAATAAAAAAGAATCTTATCGTAAACAAGCCAATTATGTAAAAGAAAATATTAAACCTTTAAATATTGATAAAGTTTTTATTGGGGTAGATATATCTCCTGTAAATCAATTATTAGTAATGGCTGTTGGTAAAAATGAATTTTATCGTTTTGAAGATGGTGTATATTCATATATCAATGAAAATAGAAGGCGTAAAAAGAGTCATGCATTATTTCATAAAGTAAAAACATATTTATTAAAGTGGATATCAGGAATACAAGGAAATATGTATATTAATACAGAAGCAGAAGGTGAAAGTCCTGCAGGGAAATTGGATATCATGTATCAACCATGGCTTTTACAAAGAAAATCACCTGCGACAAAAGAAATAACTGTTGAAATGATAAATCAAGCAATGCAAAATTTAAAATCTCAGCAGTTATTAAAAGAGGCATTTCAAGAAGAAAGTATATTATATTTAAGTCAACCAATGGTAGAAAAAGGTTTATTTACAGTAGAAGAAGAAGTAAATTGTTTGAGAAAAATATTATCTACATTAGGAGAAAAAGCAGTTTTATATTATAAACCCCATCCAAATGATAGTAAGGAAAAATTAAACTATTATAAAAAGAATTTTAAACAGTTGAAGATTTATAAAGAAATAGAGCCGGCAGAATTATTATTTTATGCAAATACTAAATTAAAAGCGGTAATAAGTTATCAATCATCAGCGTTATTAAATGTAGAAAAATTTTCAACTAATAAAGTAAAAGTGATTAGTTTAAGTAAAGTGTTTTTAAAGAAAGTAAATATACCATACAAATTACTTTTTATAAAATCGAAAGTAATTTTTTTAGAAAATGAACAAGATATAAATAGTATTATTAAATAAAACAATATTATTTTAAGAAGGTAAAAATAATGGATGATTTAGTATTCAATATAAATATGTTATTGGTTGTAATTGCTATTATTGCGGTATTTATAATTTTTGTATTTAGAAAAAAAGTTAAAATAGCAATTAAAAATAATAATGATAATAATGTTAAAAAATATATAGTTTTTGCAATTAAATATTGTAGCAAAAGAGAAAAATTTTTAGGTGTTAAGAGATTAAGAGAAATTGTTGAAGATGTTTATTTAAATAATTATTGTATGTTCAATGCATTAGCAATATCCTTATTTATAGCGTGTTGTGGACTTATGTTAAATACAATTGCTAATAAAAATACAATAGGATTAGTCTTTATTATGTTCATGATGTGTATATTAATAGTTTTGAAAATAGAATTAGATTATATAATAAAGAAAAAGATATTATTAAAAATAGACAAAGAGATAAAATAGATATTATTTTTTAAATAATATTATTAATCTACGATATAATTCTATATTAAAACAACGTTTTAATATTCCAAATTTTATTTTTAGAGATAGCTGGGGTTTTTTATAAAGATTTTTTAATAAATAAATTAAAGCTAATTCATAATTCTTATATTGATTTCTATTAGCAGAAAATAGAATATCATCAAGAGAGTTCTTTAAAATACGAAATAACATTTCTGTTGATTCTTTATTATGATTAGCAAAAATATAAAAATCAACAGCAGACATAATTTTGGCTTCAATAGAATCGATATTAATAATATTATACTTTTTTTCTTGAATATGTTTACCAATGATACTATCATTTCTACGTCTATAATAATATAAAGTATCAGGTATAACTAAAATGTTGTTGCATTGATTGAGTATATACATAGCTGAAAAAGTATCTTCAAATAATTTTCCATATGGAAACTTTATATTATTAAATATTTTTCTTTTATATACTTTATTCCATGCAGTAACATTCATTTCATATTTATTAAATAAATCTTTAGCAAAAGTAGAGTGAAATTCTTGTTGAGCGTAAAATTTTAAATTATTAAAAAGTAAATGAGGAGATATTTTATCTTTATTATAATAGTCATAATAATTAAATGTAATTATGTCTGCGTTATATTGTTTTATATATTGATTTAGAATAGTAAAAGTGTTTATATCAATAAAATCATCAGAATCAATAAAGGCGATATAATCTCCCGAGGCATAAGATATACCAACATTTCTAGCATCACTTAAACCACCATTTTTTTTATGAATAGTTTTTATTCTAGGATCCTTTTGAGAATATTGCTCACATATTAAGCCAGAGGAATCAGTAGAACCATCATCAATTAGAAGAATTTCTAAATTTTTATATGTTTGATTTATAACACTATCTAAGCAAGTTGCAAGATATTTTTCTACATTATAAACAGGAATGATTATACTTATTTTAATCATAAAAACCTCCTTAATAGAGTTCTAAGTAGAAATAAAATATATCTTTTAAGGATACGATATTTTATATTTAAAGGTAAAGTGGTTAATAATAATTTTTTTAATTGATAAATTAATATTTTTTGATATAAAGTATAACAATTTTTTTTCATGCATATATCAAAAGCATTTTTATAAGAATTAAAAAGGAGTATATTTTTATAAGGATAATTAGGAAAATAGTATGCATAGTCTAAAGAAAAAATTATATAAGTTTCAATAGCTTCTATATTTATTGTTTGTTTATTAGAAAGATTAATAAGGCTATTTATTCGATTATTTCTATAATAATATAATGCTTGAGGTATTACACAAATTATATTTGCTTTCATAAGAGTAGGTAAAAAAATAGAAAGATCTTCTAATGTTTTCTTATAAGGAAATTTTATATTATCAAATATAGATTTTTTATACAATTTGGACCAAAGATGAGAGTGTTCATAATATTTATTAATAAATAAATCAATACCTAATTTATTTATTGCAAAAGGTAATTTATAGAGTTTATTTTCATTAAATATATTTACTATATTATAATGTTCGTTAGAAAAATAATTATAATAATTACACCAAACAATATCAGCATTTGTTTTTTGTTGCTCATTATAGAGTAGTTCATACATATTAAGTTCTATAAAATCATCTGGGTCAACAAAACCTATAAAATCACCAGTACACTTCTCTAATCCTAGATTACGAGCAGAACTAACACCTTCATTTTTTTTATGAAAAACATGGATGCGATTATCTACTTTAGCATAATTGTCACAAATTTTACCAGAATTGTCAGTAGAACCATCATTTATCAAAATAATTTCCAAATTTTTATATGTTTGATTAATAATACTATCTAAACATTGTGGTAAATATTGTTCTACGTTATAAATAGGAATAATAATACTAATTTTATTCATATTTATGCTCCTGTTTTATATAAGAATTTAAAATCAAATATATTCCTGTAAATAAGTAAAATATATAAGTTAATTCTTTTAAATTGTATGATGAATATAAACAATCTGTTAAGCAACCAATAGAATATGCTAATATGCAAGCTAAATAAGATAAATTAATAGGATTTTTGTTTTTTATAAAAGTTTTTACGCTATTAAAAATAAAATATAATATTAGCAATAAATAACTAATACCTCCTAAAATACCAGCTTCAGATAATTTTTCTAAGAACGTATTGTGTGGGTGACGTTGGTATTCTCTGGCTAAAGGAGATCGATATTCTGAAATATAGTTAGTATAGTAATTTCCATAGCCTACACCAAAAATAGGATGATCAATAAACATATTAGAAGCTGATTGCCACATTAATAAACGTTCATAATTAGGTTGGTTTTCATAGTTATTATTAGTAATACTTTCTAATCTATTTGTAGATTGTGGAGACATTTGGAAGATCCCAAAGCTATAGATAGCTATACAGCAAATGATAAGAAATGCTTTGAATTTATTTTTTATTCCTAGGAAAATTACTAATGGAAAAATGATACAAAAAGCTAACCAAACAATACGAGTATTTTCAAATATTAAAGCAGGAATATTTATAAAAATAGTAAAACGAAATAACCAATGTAATTTATTATAATATGTAGTGTTATTTAGAGAATAAGTTAGAATAAATGGTATTATTAATAAATTAACACCAGCTAAAAACATATAATGAAAATCACATAATCCTACAGGACGACCAACTTCTCCTAAATAAGAATGATATAAAATAATTAAGGCATTTATAGATAATGAAATAGAAAAAGTTGATAATAATATTAAAAATTTCTTATAGGTTATTTTATAAATAAAAAATATAATTAGTCCAATTAGAGGATTTAGAACATCAGATTTATATTCAGTAATATTATCTAATTGTAATAAGTTATTAGATATAAGAGATATAAATAAACAGGTGATAAATAATATTATAAAATGAATATGTTTTGTGGATAAATTAATTTTGGGTTTAATAAAAAATAATTTTAAAATACATATATAAAAAGCGAAAAATAAAAATTTGGTATTAATATTAGTAATAAAAGTTAATGAATAAATAACTAGACAAGCAAAAATAAGATTATCTAAACTAGATATAATCTTCTCTTTTGACATAATGAAACCTCCATTAATATAATTAGATCTTAAATTATGGTACAATAATCTTATGGATAATGCAAATAATTTTTATAAAGGAGATAAAATATAATAGATATGAAAGCAATATTTTTTGATATTGATGGAACATTGATTGAAGGTACACATCCAGATTATCGTTATATGCGTGAAAACGTACAAAAAGCAATTCGTAAATTGCAAGAGCAAGGTCATTATGTATTTATTGCTAGTGGTCGTTCACTTGCTTTTCTTGATGAAAAGATAAGAAATTTTGGTTTCGATGGTTATGTATTGCTCAATGGTTCAGTTATATTTTTCCACGATAAGATTATTTATAGAGCACCACTTGAAAAATCTTTTGTGGAAAAAATCACATCTATTTGTGATGAACATGAGATGCAATATAGCTTACAGGGAGATTTTCATACTTATGTAGATAAAAAATTTGAATATCTAATCTATCGTTTAGGGCAGTATGGAATATTTGCTGACCAATTGACTTTCGATTATGATAAAAAAGCTATAGATGTTTATAAATTAGAAATAGATTCACCTAGACATGAAGATAGAAAATATATCATAGAGAATTTGCCTGAAGATATGACTTATGTAGAAGATATGAACCATAATTATTGTCATTTAGAAGTCTATGCTAAAGAAAATTCCAAAGCTACAGGAGCATTAAAGGTTTTAGAGTTATTGAATATAGATATAAAAGATAGCTATGCTTTTGGTGATGGAGATAATGATATCGAGATTTTATCTACAGTGGGAATGGGTATGGCAATGGCAAATGGCAGTGTAAAAGCTAGAAATAGTGCTAAAATTGTAGTTCCATCAGTATTTGAAGATGGTGTAGCTTATGGTATTGAAAGATATATTTTAGGTAAATAGGATTTTTTTAATTTATCTAGAATAAGATAGAGAGAATATATTTTATTAATAAATTTTTTTAGATATGGAAGGTTGGGGCATCAACCTTCTTTGGAGAGATATAGTAAGACCTGCTATTTTAGTAGGCAAGTATCGTTTGTATCCAAGAATCCCCTGCCTTTAGGCATGGGGAGTATGTCAAAAGAACATTTCCACTTTATTTAGAAGATGATACAAATGCTAATCCGACTGGTGGCATTTGTGAAATTCAATATAAATTAGTTGATGGTGAAGCTTGCCGAATTTTAAAACTTGTTAAATACACTATTTATAATATTGTAGATGAAAAAGTAATGAAATAAAATCATAAATAAAAATCCTACAGATAAATTCTGTAGGATTTTTTTATATAAATATAATTATTTAGCCATCAATTCAGCAATTTTATTAGCAATTGCAGCTGGGTCTTCTGGCATCATACCTTCGATAAGAAGTGCTTGAGCATATAAAAGTGAGCAATAATCTTTGAAGGCAGTACTTTCTTTGCCTTGTTCATGTACTTTTTGTAAACGAGCAAATAAATCATGTTTTGGATTGATTTCTAAGATACGTCTAGCTTTGAACATTGGATTATTTGCATCAGCAAAAGCTTGTTCCATAGCAAAGCTTGGACCTTGTTCGTCAGCTACTAAGCAAACAGCAGAAGATTTTAAACGGCTACTGATTTTTACTTCAGCAACTTTATCGCCGAGAGTTTCTTTGATATCTTTGATTAAATCTTCATTGGATTTTGCGATTGTTTCAGTTTCTTTTTTCACTTCTTGAGATTCAACATCATCAAGGTCTAAATCGCCACGGCTGATGGAGTGGAATGGTTTACCTTCATATTCACGCATAACTTCAATAGCGAATTCGTCAACGTTATCAAGGAAGTATAATACATCAATACCTTTATCGCGTAGAATTTCCATCTGTGGTAAGCTATCGATACTTGCACGGTCTTTACCTGTAGCGTAGTAGATTTTTTTCTGGCTTTCAGGCATATTTTCTACATATTCTTTTAAAGTGATGAGTTTATCTTCTTTGGAAGTTGTGAATAAGAGTAAGTCTTTTAATTTATTTACTACATCACTGCCACCATTGTATACACTGCCATAGATACCGATTTTTAAGGATTTACCGTATTCTTTCCAGAATTGTTCATATTTACTGCGGTCTTTTTTGAGTGTATTTGCTAATTGTTTTAAGATAGTTTTTTCTAAGTTTTTACCGATTAATTTTAATTCACGGCTCTGTTGTAAAAGTTCACGAGAGATATTTAAGGAGAAATCAGGAGAGTCAACTAAACCTTTAACGAAGCGGAGATATTCAGGTAAGAGGTCTTTGCATTTATCCATGATGAATACATGGCGAGAATAAAGCTGTAAGCCTGGTTCATAGTCGCTATGATAAAGATTGTAAGGAGCATGTGCAGGGAAGAATAAAAGGGAAGTGTATTCGATATTACCTTCGATTTTATTGTGCATTACTTCCATTGGTTTTTCCCAATCATGGAAAAGATTTTGATAGAATTCAGTGTATTCTTCTTCTTTGATTTCAGATTTATTTTTAGCCCAAAGTGGTTGCATGGAGTTTAAGATGCGAACTTCATTTTTCTTGATAGTGCCAGCACCTTCGATTGGTTTACCATCAGCATCTTTTGGCTGTTCTTCAACGACAAAGTTCATTTTGATTGGGTAACGAACATAATCGGAATATTTTTTTACAAGAGATTGTAATTTATATGTGTCAGTGAAGTTTTCTTCAGCTTTATCACCATAGAATTCAGGTAAAAGTGTGATAGTGATATTAGTACCACGGCTATCTTTAGTGCATTCTTCAATAGTGTAAGAACCGTCAGCTGTGGATTCCCATTTATAAGCTTGAGTTTCGCCAGCTTTTCTGGAAACTACAGTGATTTTTTCTGCTACCATGAAAGCGGAGTAAAAACCTACACCGAATTGACCGATTAAATCTTTTTGAGTGTCATTGTCGCCTTCTTTAGCTTGTTGAAGTTTTTCCAAGAATGCTTTTGTACCAGATTTTGCGATAGTACCTAAGTTTTCAATGAGTTCTTCTCTATTCATACCAAGACCATTATCAGAAATAGTCAATGTATGGCTAGCTTCATCAGGAATTAAGAAAATTTCATAATCGCTATTGCCTTCGAGTAAATCACGATTTGTAAGTGATTCAAAATGTAATTTATCGATTGCGTCAGAAGCGTTAGAAATTAATTCACGAAGGAATATTTCACGGTTTGTATAAATAGAATGTATCATTAAATCGAGTAATTTTTTAGTTTCAGCTTGAAATTGATGTGTTTCTTTAGCCAAGATTTGTCACTCCTAAATTTAGATTAAAATGAATTATTAGCACTCTGATACAAAGAGTGCTAACCGTTAATTATTATTATATAATTATAGGTCAAAATGTCAATAGAGAATAAAAGAAAAAGCCAGTTATACTGGCTTTTTCTCTACTTTTAAGATTATTTATCATTGAAGGATAATAAACCATATTGGTAATTATTAATATCATCTTCAGTTAATGCTGATTTTGATGATAAAACGATACAGTAATTGGATTTTGCACCTTTAAAATATGTTTCGATATGTTGTCCTTCTTGTTCAATTGTTTTATCTACTTGACCATCTTTATCTGTATCGATTTGGATAGTTTTTGCAGTAACAGCATAAATAGCATTATGTCCTTGAATTGGAACAAGAGAAATCGCTTCATATCCACGTTCAATAGCTAATCGAGTAAATAAATCTTGTCTAGCTTCATCAGTTAAATTATCAAGGTCAGGGAAAGTATCATTACTGAAAGCATTTGGGGAAATAACCCAGTATTTTGTAGGGTTATGACCATCTGTTTCAAATATGAGAACATCTCCTTGTTCTTGAGGGGAAAGAATACTCAAATTAATTACAGCCAATGGTTTTTCTGGGCATTTTATGCTATAACCAAAGCGTTCGCTAGTATATAAATAACCATCAGCAGCGAAACTTATATTTGTTATAGATAGTGTAGCCACTAAAGCAAAAATACTCATTAGGGATAGGAACATTCTTTTTATTCTCATAAACATATCTCCTTGAAATTATAGACAAAGATACTAATAAGTTAGTATCTTTGTCATATTATTATTTAGCCAATTATAACATAAATAGAAATAAAAAGCGATAAAGATATATTACATAAATCTATCAATTTCAGATTTTGGTGGTTGTTTAGATTTACCAGTAAGTTTGGAAGTAATTTTCATTACCACTAAATACATAACAGGAATCAAGAATACACCAAGGACAGTAGCTACAATCATACCACCAACAACGGCGATACCCATATTATTACGAGCAGCTGCACCTGCACCAGTTGCTACAGCAAGTGGTAAACAACCAATAATGAAGGCAAGTGAAGTCATAATGATTGGACGTAAACGAAGTTTGGAAGCTTCAAGAGTAGCTTTTAAAATTGGCATACCAGTATCAAAACGTACTTTGGCGAATTCGACGATAAGGATAGCGTTTTTAGCTGCTAAGCCCATTACTACGATCATACCAATTTGCATATAAATACTTATTTGCATATTGAAAATATAAGCGGAAATCAAAGAACCAAAGATACCAGTTGGTACTGTTAATAATACAGCATATGGTACACTCCAGCTTTCGTAAAGAGCTGCAAGACATAAGAATACGAAAACAAGAGCTAAGACCATAACTTGAGCTGTGGAACTTGTAGCTGCACGTTCTTCACGGCTCTGACCAGACCAGTCGATATTGAAGCCATTTGGAGCTTCTTGTTTGATTACTTCTTCAATAGCTGCCATTGCTTGACCTGAGCTGTAGCCTGGTTTTGGACTACCTTGGATAGTTACACTACGGCTAGCATTGAAACGAGAAATAATCGCAGGTCCGGAATTTAATTTTGGTTTAATTAATGTGTTCAATGGAACCATTTGACCATTGGAACCTCGGATAAAGATGAAACGAGTAGTATCAGCTTCATCACGGAATTGACTTTCTGCCTGCATTACTACTTTATAAGAACGACCAAATTGGTTAAAGTCATTGATTTCTGTACCACCAAAGTTTACTTGAAGAGCAGTAAATACATCAGAAATATTTAAACCTAAGTTTTTAACTTTTTCACGGTCTACTTCAAATTCATAAATTGGAGAGTTTACACTATATGTTGTATAAACACTTTGAAGTTCAGGACGAGTATTAGCTACAGCTACGATTTTTTTAGTGATAGTATCTAATTCTTCATTAGTATGACCACTCATATCTAGAAGCTGTAAAGTAAAGCCACTAACCATACCAAGACCTGGTAAAGATGGTGGATTCATAGCAATAATGGAGGCTTCTGGATAACTCATAGCACCTTGTTTAAATGCCATACCAACTTCAGCATTGATACTTGTTTCTGGTGAAGTACGTTCACTCCAAGGGTCTAGACCTACGAAGAATGTAGCTGCACTGGATTTTGCACCACCAGATAAGATATCATAACCTGAAATACCCATTACCTGAGAAACACCAGGGTTTTTCTTTAATTCTTCAGCAAGACGAGTCATAACTTCGTCAGTATTATTTAAAGAAGTACCTTCTGGTAAGCTTACAGCACCAAGATAATAACCTTGGTCTTCAGCAGGAATAAATGTAGTTGGAATTATTTTAAATAAACCAAACATTAAAGCTACGATAATAACTAAAGCAGTAACACAAAGTTTTGCTTTACCGATTAATTTGGCAACATATTTTACATAACCACGAGTCATCCAATTCATAAATTGGTTGAAACGGATGAAAAATGCACCAAAATTAGATTTATTTTCATCAGCAGTATGTGGTTTTAACATTGTAGCACAAAGTGCAGGAGTAAGAGTCAAGGCCACGAATGCTGATAATGCCATAGAAATAGCAATAGTCAATGCGAACTGACGATATAAGATACCAGTCATACCACTAAGACCAGCAACTGGAACGAATACAGAAGCAAGAGTGAAGGCAATAGCAACAACTGGACCTTGTACTTCGTCCATAGCACGACCTGTTGCTTCTTTTGGACTAAGACCATCTTCAGCCATATGACGTTCAACGTTTTCAATAACAACGATAGCATCATCGACAACAAGACCGATGGCAAGAACCATACCAAAGAGAGTCAAGGTATTGATGGAGAAATCAAGTACTACGAAAGTTGCAAATGTACCAATAAGAGATACTGGAACAGCGAGCATAGGGATGAGCGTAGCTCTCCAACTTTGTAAGAAAAGATAAACAATGAGCATTACAAGTAATAATGCTTCAATAAATGTATGAATTACTTCGTTGATAGATTCACTGATATAAGTAGTGTTATCAACAACAGTATCATATTCAATATCTGGAGGGAAATCGGCTTTGGATTCTTCAAGAACTTGTTTTACTTGACTTACAGTATCCATTGCATTGGCATCACTAGTAAGCTGAACACCGAATGCTACGGCATTTTGGTTATTGTGTTTAGCGATGATATTATTTGTTCTAGCGCCTGTTTCTACTTTAGCAATGTCTTTGACACGAACAAATGAGCCACTATTAGCATCAGAACGAATAATAATATTTCCAAATTCTTCAGGTGTGATTAAACGACCTTGAATTTTACCAGTATATTGGAATTCTTGATCACGTGGTGCTGGCAATTGACCAATTGTACCAGCTGGAGCTTGAGTGTTTTGTTCTTTTACAGCACTAACGACATCGGCAACAGTAAGACCAAGTTCAGCAAGTTTATCTGGATTGATCCAAATACGCATGGAATAGTCAGAACCGAATACGTTTAAGTCCCCAACCCCAGGAACACGTTTGATTTTATCTACAAGGTAAATATCAGCATAGTTTTTCAAGAACACGCTGTCATAAGTACCATTTGGAGATGTAAGTGATAGTACCATTGCCATATCACTAGAAGCTTTACGAGTAGTAAGACCAAAAGTCTGTACATCAGATGGTAAGCTTGGTGTAGCAGTGGCAGCATTATTTTGAACTTTTACGGAGTCCATATCACCGTTTGTACCGAGTTTGAAGACTACTTGAAGATTGTAACGACCATCATTGGCAGAAGTAGAACTCATATAGTCCATGCCTTCAACACCATTGACTTGTTGTTCAACTACCTGAGCAATAGTCTCATTGACTGTATCTGAGTTAGCACCAGTGTAAGTAGTACTTACGGTAATAGTCGGTGGAGAAATCTGTGGATATTGTGCTATTGGTAAGTTAAAAGCAGAAATTGTACCTAAGATTACAATGATTAAAGATATAACAATAGCAAATATCGGACGATTTATAAAGAATCTTGACAATTATAGCACCCCCTGATTAAAAAGTTAAACCTAATTCTTCAGGAGTTACCATAGTGACGTTAAGAGGAACGCCTTCTTGTAATTTAGTAAGACCTTCAACAACAACAACGTCATTAGTATCTAAACCATCTTTAACGATCCAATAACTTCCGATTTTATCACCAACAGTAATGGCTTTAGTAACAGATTTATTATCTGGGCCTACAACCATAACGAATGTTTTATCTAAAAGTTGTTGTACAGCACGTTGTGGAATTAAGATAGCATTTGGTAACACTTCGCCAGTTACTTTTACACGAGCGAACATACCAGGAAGTAAAAGACCATCTGGATTATCAAATAAAGCATTGATTGCAAGTGTACCAGTATTTGTAGTTAAAGAACGATCTACTTGCACAAGGTGACCAGAAACAGGATATTCTGTGCCATCACTTAAAGTGATAGTTACATTGTTAGTATCACTATTAAAGAAAGATGCAAGATTTAAATATTCATTTTCACTTACATTAAATTGAGCATATACCTGGTCTACAGAGCCCATTGTTACAAGAACTGTACTTCCAGCAGTAGCATAAGCACCTACATCAATATCATTGATATCGAGTTTACCAGAAGTTGGGGCATAAACAACTGTATCATCTAAATCTTCTTGAGCTTTTTTTACAAGAGCAGCATTGGAATCAATGATTGCTTGCTGAGCTTGCAATGATGCAGTTAAAGCTTCTACTTGAGATTGTTGAGTTGCAGCTTGTTGATCGGAAATTGCGTTTTGAGATAATAATGTTTGGTAACGATTATTATCTACTTGAGCATTTTGTAATGTAGCTAAAGCATTTTGATAATTAGCTTGAGATTGAGCTAATGTTGCTTGAGCTGAGAGCAATGTACTTTCATATTGACGACTGTCAATTTTGTAAAGTGGTTGACCTGCTTGTACGAATTCGCCACCTGTAATATATTTTTCAACAATTGTGCCTGAAACACGAGAAGTGATTTTTACTTCATCTGTTGATTTGATATTACCAGCATATTCATAATTAAGTGGTGTATCACGTTTGATTACCTGCATTGCTTTTACAGTTGCAGGACCACCTGCTGTTTTGTTGCCCTGTGATGTAGCTGTTAACTTAGAATATGCAAGATATCCAATAAGTGCTATAACTACTATGGCTACAACTAGGATAACAGCTTTTTTCTTTGATTGTGTGGCCAAAATTATTAAACCTCCTTTGATAAATTTCAAAAGCTGTGCTTTAGCACAGCTTTATAATCAGCTTTTTAGATTTTTTATAAATAGCTGATAGTACACAAGTATTTACTATTATCGTGTTCTATAGTATAGTATATCTATTGAAAAGTCAAGAATTTTGCACTCTTGAAGACAGTTTTTAATCTGGTTTTAATCTTTGAAAAAATAAAATTTTTTATTATTAAATTTTGACAAAGGGAGAGAAATTTTTGGAGAAGAATAGCAGAAAGATATCAGATATTTATTTTGATTTGTTTGATATTATGATGACTTATAATCACAAATTATGGCGAACTGCAGCTTTGCCATTGCCACTCAATCACTTTGCAGTGATGTATTATCTTTTTGAAAAAGAGGATACATTTGCTACTGTAACAGAGCTAGCAAAACATTTATCTATATCAAAACAACAAATGAGTCCTATCATTGATAAATTAGTGAAAAAAGAATTTATTAAAAAAACTTGTTTAAGTAAGGATAGAAGATATAGTCAAATTTCTTTGAGTGAAAAAGGTAGAAATTTTTTAAAGGAACATCAAAAATCGCAAAGGCTTATTTTTATGGAAAGCACGACTGATTTATCAGATAGTGATACGGAAAAATTTGATCAGAGTGTAAGACTTGTAAAGAAAATGATGGCGAAAATATTTGAAAAGCAAAAAGGATAAACTTGTTTACATGTTGACAATAATGATTATTTGCTATATCATAAAAAATTGAACCATTTATTTAATGAAATGAGATTAATGGTTTTGTGATATGGGGGTAATTAAAATGAAAATGAGTAAATTGGCAATTATAGGTCTTGGTCATGTAGGTTCAGCTGTATTAACACAAGCAATGGCAATGAATTTAGCTGCTGAAATCGTATGTATAGATATTAATGAAAAAGTAGCTCATGGCGAAGCTTTAGATGCAACTCATGCGACACCTTGTACGTATGTACCAGGTATGAAAGTTTATTCAGGCGATTTTAGTCAGTGTAAAGATGCTGATATAATTATTTGTTCTGGTGGCCCTAGTATCTTACCTGGGGAAAAATTAGATAGACTAATACTTGCAGAACGAAATGTAAAAGTTATTGGTGAAATTATGAC